>OKSH01000897.1_pt1 | contig 29374 bp, 17 predicted proteins | sample 1601231 | NCBI WGS metagenome assembly OKSH01 (sample SAMEA3541596, study PRJEB24748) | human gut metagenome | biome: human gut; feature: human-associated habitat; material: faeces | place: China | collected 2012
CAGCACCACCGGGGCCGCGGGAGCCAGCTGCAGCGCCTGGCCGCCGGCGCTGCCAAGCGAGCACTCCGACGCCACCGCGAGCTTTCCCTGCTCAAATGTAACCATGTACACGGTGGGCGCCGACGTTCCGACAACAAGCACGGGACCCCCGTCAGCCAATCCCGTCATCGCGGCGGGCGCCAAGGCCATCCTGCCCAGAATCGCGCCGTCAAGCTGCAGGGATGATGTAGCTTTCGCGCTTGCGGGGTCAATTGCGCTCAACGTCGAGTCGCCGGGAGCGACTACCAGCGTATTGTCCATATACATCAAAGACGGAGACGCCGCCTTACCGGATCCGCCAGCGCACACGCCGCTGATCATAGCTGCCGCGCCGTCCATGCCCAAGCCCGTCTGCCAAAACAACCCGCCATCAATGGATGCTGCAGAGATGACTTCGCAGCCTACGGGAGCACCTTGCTGATCCAGCGCAAGCAGCGCCACGTAGACGCTGCCGCCATCGGCAACCACCTGCGACGCCGCGCCCCAAGCAGCCGCGCCCTGCGGCAGCACCGGCGCATCGCTCACCCACGCGATGTCCAAATCCTCGCTCATCATGGCTATCTGGCCCGTTTGCAGAACTGCCACCAGGGCGTTATCGACCACCGCAAGCGAAGATCCGCTGCACGCGGCGGCGGGCAGCGAGACCTCGTCCACCTTATCCCAGCTGCCGGCTGCGTACTTTGCAACGGAATCGCCAGCCATCGCATACACGTAGTCCGTCTGGCCGGCCTGGCGCAGCAGGACGCTCGCCGCGCTACCCGTAGCAAGGCCGCTCGCCTGGGTGGACACGGGGGCGCTCACGGGAACGGCGCCGGGCACAATGCTGCCCTCAACTGTGGACGAGTATCCCGACCATGCCGTGTACGCACCATGGAACGCCGCATCTTGCGTCGCGGGAGCGTCGTCTGCCGCCGCCTGGAAGGGCGAGGCCATCACTGGAAACGCCACAGCGGACAGGGCGCAAGCAGGGACCGCGCACAGAGCGAAAGCCAATGCGGCGGTGGACAATATGCGGCCGGTGCCCTTGCGATGCGTTTTCATGTCTCCCTCACAATCCGGCGGCAACCTGCGACAAGCCACCAGCAGCAAATTAGTATCGACAAGCAGTTGTCAACGAGCCGAAATGGCTCCTCAAATGCGCAATAGCCTCTTCATTGTAGTATGCGAGCAGCGCTCCTGCGCATGTTGCAATCCGCGCACACAATATGTGAGAAGCCAAAGCAGGCCGTAGAGCTGCGGTATCATCGTATGGCACCGCGCCCAGGCCGTGCCCGGGCGCTCAACCTATCAATCGGGGGCATGCATGAACGCAACCGCAATCATTCTCGCTGCGGGCGAGGGCACTCGCATGAAATCAAACCATGCAAAGGTAAGTCACAAGATCTTGGGTAAACCCATGATCCAGTGGGTTGTCGACGCAACCATCCAGGCAGGGTGCGAGCGCGTCATTGTTGTAGTGGGCAGTCACGCGGACGAGGTCCGCTCGATTCTTGACCAGGCGTACGCGCAATCTTCCGTGCAGGTAGAAACCGTCGAGCAGGCGGAGCGCCTGGGCACCGGGCACGCCGTGCGCGTAGCGCTTGAGGCTTGCAACGTTACGTCCGGCCCTGTAGTAGTCCTCAACGGCGACCTGCCCCTTATCCAGGCCGAAACCGTGCGCATGTTTGCCCAGACCGTAGCGGACGGCAAGCTGGCGGCCACCGTGCTCACCATGACCCCGCCCGACCCCTTTGGGTACGGCCGCATCGAACTTGATGCCGACGGCGTCATCGCCCGCATCATCGAGCAAAAGGACTGCACGCCGCAACAGGCTGCGGAGCTGCTCGAATGCAACGCCGGCTGCTACGCCTTTGACGGAGCGCTGCTTGCCACCCACATTGGCGACATCACCTGCGATAACGCCCAGGGCGAGTATTACCTGCCCGACATGCTCGAGATCCTTAAATCCGCCGGCCATGCCGTGGGCATCTACCACTGCGAAGACTACCGCGACGGCCTTGGCGTCAACTCGCGCGCCCAGCTGGCTCAGCTCACCGCCATCGCCCGCGACCGCATCAACAACCAGCTCATGGCTCAGGGCGTCACCTTCATCGACCCCGCCCAGGCTTGGATTGGCCCGGACGCCACCATCGGCCGCGACACCGTGGTATGGCCCCAAACCCATCTGATTGGCAACACGCATGTGGGCGAGGACTGCCAGCTTGGCCCCAACACGCGTCTTACCAACGTGGTCGCCGGCGACCGTTGCTCACTCGACGAGACCGTGGGCATCGACACCGTTATCGAAAACGACGTCACCTGCGGACCGCGCTGCTACCTGCGCCCCGGAACCCATCTGCTCGACCGCGCGCACGTGGGCACACACGTGGAGATCAAGAAATCCACCATTGGCGAGGGCTCAAAGGTGCCGCATCTCTCCTACATTGGCGACACAACCATGGGCGCTGGCGTAAATGTCGGCGCTGGTTCCATCACGTGCAACTATGATGGTAAAAATAAGCACGCAACCACCATTGGCGACCGCACCTTCATCGGTTCGGACACCATGATGGTGGCGCCGGTCAACATTGGCTCGGACGCCATCACCGGCGCGGGCGGCACCATCACCAAGGATGTCCCTGACGGCGCACTTGCCATCGAGCGCACCGATCAGCGCATCATAGAGGGTTACACCGAGCTCAGACGGGCTCGTCTGTAATATAGTAGAGAACGTACCGGCACAGGCAGCCAAGGCAGCAACGAACAAAGGAGCAAGGGAAATGCCGACAACCGATCCCAAGAAGACAGTGGATATGAACAAGATCCTCCGCGTCTATTCGGGTTCTTCCAACCGTCCGCTGGCGGAGAAGATCGCTGGCCTGCTGGGGGTGGAACTCTCCGGCCTCACGCTGAAGCAGTTCGCCAACGGCGAGATCTACGCCCGCTACGATGAGACCGTCCGCGGCGCCGACGTGTTCCTGATCCAGTCCGTTGCAGGTACGAACGTCAACGACATGCTGATGGAGCTCCTCATCGCCACCGATGCCGCCAAGCGCGCCTCCGCTCGCTCCATCACCGCGGTCATCACCCACTACGGTTACGCACGCCAGGACCGCAAGGCCGGCCCGCGCGAGCCCATCACCGCCCGCCTGGTCGCCAACCTGCTCGAGACCGCAGGCGTCGACCGCATCATCACCCTCGACCTGCACCAGGGTCAGATTCAGGGCTTCTTCGACATCCCGGTGAACCATCTCTCCGCGCTGCCGCTGTTTGCCGACTACTACAACGAGATGAACTTCGACACCGACAACCTGGTCGTCGTCTCCCCCGACGTGGGTCGCGCCAAGGCCGCCAAGAAGCTCTCCGACATGCTGGGCTGCAGCCTGGCCATCGCCCACAAGGGCCGTCCGCGCCACAACGCCGCCGAGGTCATGGGCATCATCGGCGACATCAAGGGCAAGACCTGCATCATCAACGATGACATGATCGACACCGCGGGTACGCTCTGCGCCAACGTCAAGGAGCTCAAGGCCCTGGGCGCCGGCGACATCTACGTGTGCGCCACCCACGGCATCTTCTCCGGCCCCGCCATCGACCGCCTCAACGACGCCCCCATCGTGGAGTGCGTGGTCACCGACGCCATCCCCGTCGAGACCGGTGGCAAGATCAAGACCATCTCCGTTGCCGGCGAGTTCGCCGACACCATCAAGGCCGTGTACCACGAGCGCTCCGTCTCCTGCCTGGTCGGCGGCGACTTCGCGCTGTAATCGCAGATTTATTATTTCCCACGCCTGAGGTACGGCAGGGATAGATTGAATGCTGGGCGCCCATCCGTTCATTCGGATGGGCGCTTTTTTGGTATCCCCACTCATCGTAGTGGCGACAACGCTGCAACATAAAACAGCTTCCTCTTCTCTTCATCCAGAACCCGCTGAATATGCGCCGTCTTACGCCAGAATCTCTGTGTGCAATATGGAAATTAAGATGCATAAATACCTTTATATTATGAATTAGCTGGATCACCCTCGAAACCGCAATGCAACCCTATCTGCAACAACGCATAAAGGTTTTATGGGTGTCATCAGGCACCTTCTTGAATTATATGGTACCTGATGTAGCATTACGTTATAACCTATAAACTGAATAAAAGAGGAGGTTCTCATGGGGAGCAGACTCAGGGGGCTCGCGCTCTGCGCGCTTACAGCCCTCGCGTTGCTTTTTCTGCCAGCGCGTTCTTTCGCCAGCCCTGAGGGGGGGGGTGTTTCTAAACAGGTAAGCGAAGCCTCTCAATTCGCTAAAGCTCTTCAAGATATTGAAAACAGCGATGTATCTGAAGCTACGATCGAACTTACCGCAGACATCCAGATGCTGGAAGATTTCCGTGGTATCGAAGACAAAAAGATTACGGTCCGCAGCACCGAGGGTTCTACACACATGCTGACGTGGCCCAACAGTAGCGATACCGTTGAATTAAAGGGCGATGTCACCTTCGAAAACGTGCACATTTCTCCCAAGACACTCTACGCGCAGGGACACCACCTCACGCTAGGCGAAGGCTTCGGCGGCGGTGAAGACGGCCAGAAGCGCATGATCGTCTACGGCGGCAGCGACCGCGACCTTACGACCGACACGCACCTCACCATCACCGACGGCGTATACAAGCTCATCGCCGGCGGCAACTCCGCCGGCACCCTCACGGGCGATACGCACGTCGAATTCGGCGGGAACGCCCGCTTCCCTGATGCGTCAGATGGCGCAGACTCCGATACTGCCTATGTTGACGGCACCACTCCCGGCGTAGACGACCCCAAAGGTGGAGATCGACGCGTTGTGGAAAACAGCGAGCACTACAACCTGTTCTTCAACTCCATCTCTATTAGCGAATTCAATCCCGTCATGGTCACGGTGTACAAGCAAGGCTATCTTGCCTACGGCATCTACGGTGGTGGCATTGGCGGCAATGTTTCGGGCAGCACCAATGTAACCATGACCGGCGGCAAGGTCTTCCAAATTTTTGGAGGTGGCGCAGCAATCAAAGCCCCATCCCTCATCGAAAACAACCTCGGTAAGGTCGGCGGCGACACGAACGTCACCGTGACCGGCGGCGAGGTTAAAAGCGTCTACGGCGGCGGATTCAACGACCTCCAATCCCTCCTCGACAACTCCGATCAGACTGGCGATGACGTGGTTGCCACCGATGACCTCCGTGACTCCCGCGCCGCGGTCGCTGGCAGCACATACGTTGTCATCGCCGGTAACGCGCATGTCCCCGATGCGACCCGTCCGCAATGGAGCACAAGCGGAAGCTACGACCTTCCCGGCGTCTACGGGGGCTCGTTCCATTCCTCCGTCAAAAGCACCCACGTGACCGTGGGCGGAAGCGCCCTCATCGAGACGCGCATCGGCAGCGTCAACGACTACGGCGTCGTATGGGGCGGCGGATGCAGCGACAAGGTCCGAGGCACCACTCATGTCGAACTCACAGGCAACGCGCGCATCGGTAACGACCAAAACGGCCTCGTCACAATCGGCGGTACCATGGGCGGCACGGTCACGCCCCTTGGACGCAGCGCCGACAGCCGGACATACTTTGGCAGCGTGCCCTTCTACTACGGCGCCGACATCCTCAACGAGAACGATGCTCTCTACGCCGCGACTGCCGTGGTCTCAGGCGGCCACGCCGATGTGCTTACCGCAACGCATAAGCGTACGCCCAAGGTTGAGAACACGACCTCTGTGCACGGATCGATCCAGCTCATGCAGACCGGTGGATTCCTGCAGACCATCGAAGCGGGAGGCCGTTCCGACAAGAAGGTCGCCATCATGCCCAGCGCAGACCGCTCGCCGGTCGACGTGGTAATCTCCGGCGGAACCGTGAGCCGCTACATCATGGGCCGTTATCCCAGCAACAGCAGCATCGGTCACGCCGAGCTCATGTTTGACGCCTGTGGCGGTGAGACCTCCTACATCGAGGTCCCCAATATAATCTACTTCGACTCGATCGCGGTGAAGTCCGCCGCGTACATCGCGGCAAGACCAGAGTTCACCCATGGACCAATCAAGAAGACGGCGTTCACCGAGGTCGGCAACCTAACTATCGAACAAGGCGGATTCCTCGCCCTTCTCGACAACGCCTCGATCGGTGGCGACCTGAAGCTCGACGGTTCGCTACACCTCGTAAAGACCGGCTTTCTCGCACCCAAGCCGCGCACGCTGACCGCCGCAGGTAAAGCGGCCGGAACCGGGGAACTTCGTGTCATTGCCAAGCCTGCCAGTAACACCGACTACTCACAATTCAAGAAGCCCAAGGCCGGAGAGGAGTGCGTATACGCCACCGCAAAGGGATCCGATATGGCCCTTGGACTCGCCAATCCCGAACCCGAGCTGTTCGTCAATCGCAAGAACAACAGTGACACCCAGGACGTCTGGTTCATCGACGAGCTGATACCGCAGCAAGTCACCGTCACCTTCGACAAGAACGGCGGCGACACCGAGGCCGACCCCATGAGCATGACCGTGACGAGCGGCTCCACCGTGGGCACGCTGCCGACCGAGCCCACACGCGCCAACTACACCTTCCTCGGGTGGAACACCAAGGCTGACGGCAGCGGCGACTCGTTTACCGCGGATACGCCCGTGACCGCCGACATCACGGTGTACGCGCAGTGGGAAGCGGTGCCGGAACAGCTTTGGTTCTACGCGCTCTACTATCAGCTCTACACGCCCGACGGCGCCGAGACTGACGAGAACGGCCTTCACTACGACTGGATTGGGCCGGCCTATGGCCAAGGTGGCTGGGCATACCCCAACGATACCGTGACCATCAGCAGCTCGAAGTTCGATGGTAAGCAGTTCAATTGGGATGCCATCGATGGGTCTGGCAAGGAAACCCTCGGCATCCACTACGTGTATGACGAGAACTTTGGCCCCCACCGCCTGAGCGCTACTTGCGCAGAGGCGACAAAGTCCAACCCACTAAGGATCTACTATCGCGCCGCTCCGCATAAGGTTACCTACGAGTACCTCGGAGCCGTTCCCGACGGCGCGCCGGAGCCCCCATCCGAATCACAGGCTCCCTATTCATCGCCCGTAGACGTGAAGCCAAACCCCACGCTTGCCGGATACCAATTCTCCGGTTGGGAAGTTCAAACTCCCGCGGGAACCGAAATCACAGACGGCAAGCTGACGATGCCGAGCAAGGACGTCATGCTCACAGGAACATGGACCAAGCTCCCCATCCCCCCTGTGCCTGAAGAAAAAATCGGCAACCTCACCATATCCAAAACAGTCCTTGGCAACGGGGGCGAAACTAACAGAGACTTCCACTTTACTCTTGCCCTGAGCGACCGCTCAATCAACGGCGTTTTCGGCGACGTCTCGTTTAGCAATGGAGTCGCCGATATCACGCTAAAACATGGGGAGAGTAAAACGGCTGCAGGTCTGCCGGCGGGCTTGAATTACGAAGTCGCTGAAGCTGAAGCCAATCAAGACAGCTACACAACGACTTCCACGGGAGAAACTGGAACCATCATTGAAGGAACGACCCGTAGCGTATTTACTAACAGCAGGAATACGGTCGAACCCGGCCCCGGTCCCTCCGCAAAAGTCGGAAACCTAACAGTCTCTAAAACGGTCACGGGAGACAAAGCGGACACATCGCGCAACTTTACTTTCTCTGTCATCCTTGATGACGCATCCATTAACGGCATCTATGGCGATATGGAGTTCCGCAATGGCGTAGCGACCATCACCCTCGCACACGGAGAAAGCAAAACCGCAACAGGACTTCCCGCAGGAATTGACTACCTTGTTGAGGAAGAGGAGTGCCCTGATTACACGATAACGAAAACTGGCGATGCGGGCACGATCGAGGCGAACGCCACCGCCCTCGCATCATTTACCAACCAGTACAAGAACAACGGGTCGGTTCCCGATCCCGATCCCGATCCCGATAATCCGAATACGCCTTCCGAACCCGATTCGCCAGCAAAACCTGACAAGCCCTCAAAGCCAAACGGAGAGCTTCCGCAAACAGGAGACGCCTTTGCCGTTGCCCCCATATTGGCATTTGCACTAACGGGTGCGATCGCTGTCGTGGCTGGAATCAAATATGCATCCACCGCTAAAAAACGTCCTTAAAGTCTCGTTTAGGTAAAGGACAACAAACGGCGAGGGGTTCAGCAGGGCCCCTCGCTTTTTCTTCAGCCAACTCAATTGACTGCTCAACGAAAAACGGCTCGCCGGCAAAACCGACGAGCCGATTACGTCACCCGCGACAACTCTTGAACAGCATCGCGTTCGCTAGGCTACGAAAGCCCTAGAAATGCGAGCAAGCAGCTTCCACTGTCTACCTCTTGCTCTTCCGCCTTGCCAGTGAAGCACACCCCAACAGGATGCAGGCGACCGCAACCATGCCAACAGCAATGGTTCCAAGCAACGCCGCGTCTCCCGTTGCTGGAAGCCCGGGAACGCTTTCTTGCCCCGAGCCATTGCCGGGATCGGAATTATCATCCTGCCCTGGATTGGGTGATGGGTCGGGGTCCGGACTCGGATTTGGACCAGGATTGGGCTCCGGATCAACTGGCTTGTCAGGATCGTCTGGTCCGACAGGAGGCTCGCTCGAATCGTCCACCTTCCATGTGGCAGCGTAAACAGCATCGGCCGTCACGGTAGGCGAAACCTTTGGATTCCAGCCGGTAAACTGGTAGCCTGCCCGCACCGGATCTTTGCCAAACGCCGGCGTCACATCCCCTTTAGAAAGGCCGGAGTGAACGCGATCTGCGAAGACCTCTTCTCCGTCGACGCCGTCGGTGTAGATAACGGTGTACTTCTTGACGGGCGGAGGGGTCACAATCTCTTGCCAGGTGGCGCTATACGTCACATCGCGTGTCACCGTCGGCGCAACCTCCGGCATCCATCCAGTGAACTCGTATCCGCTGCGAGTGGGGGTTCCCTGGAAGGCGGGCGTCGGCATGCCTTCGGCGAGATCGGAGTAAATCTGGTCGGCAAACACCTCTTCCCCGTCGACTCCGTCCGCGTACGTCACTGTATATGCACTCGTGGGCGGAACAAGCTTGGTCCACTTGGCGGTATAAACGGCATCGTTTGTAACGCTCTCGCTCACCTTTGGCTCCCATCCGCCAAAGACAAATCCAGCGCGCACGGGATTATCGCCGAATAACGGAGTGCTGTCACCTTTTTGCAGATTGGAGAAAACTTTGTCAGCGAACACTTCTTCATCGTCGACGCCATCCGTATACCTAACAGTAAAGGTTTCAACAGGGGGATTTGTCTTAACAACCCACTTCGCCGTATAGACAACATCCTCGGTAACGACCGGCGCGATCTCCGGTCGCCACCCATCGAACATGTATCCGTTGCGCACGGGATCTTCGCCAAATAACGGCGTTGCAGCGCCTTCGGAAATACCTGAGAAGGTTTTGTCGGCAAAGACCTCCTCGTCTTCGACGCCATCCTGATACGTCACGGTAAACTTTTGGGCAGTTTCCTTCCACTGCGCATAAACTGTCAGATCGGACGCCACATCGGTCTGCTCTGTGAAATGGTCACCCGTACCATCGCTTCGCGTGTTCCACCCAGTGAACTCGTGGTCTTTCCAAGTTGGAGGTGTGGGAAGCTTATCGATGCGCCCGCTAGCCTGACCGCCAGGAATGACAACAATCTGGTCGGCGGGCTTGGTCGCGAGATCGCCTCCGTTCACGTCGTAACTTACTGTTACTATTCGAGCATCGGGGTCTGTCGCGATGCGCCAAGCGTGTCCATAATCGACACCGGTCGTAACATCATCCGTAGTGTATTCCACATAAAGGCTGGTAGGAGAGTTCTGCAGCGTCACCAGCGTTGCCCGGCTCCCCGACGCAGCAGACTCCTCAGTCTTCTTTGATCGAATATAAACCTCCCCTTCGCTAGGCATCTGGAATCTGACCTCGCGCTGAGCTCGCCATTCATCATAAGGCTCCACAACAAGAAGCCTGCCCGTTCCTCTTGCAGAGCCAGCAGCTTCGATGAGTCCATTGCCTTCTAACGCATTCGCTCCATTTAGCGCAAGCACGGCATCTTCTGCGATGGAGAGGTCTCCACTGCCTTTGCTAGCACCGTCCTTTAAGCTGCCGTTAATCTTGGCAGTGTCCACAAGGCTGCTCGCGCCGCGCAGGACAATTATGCCGCTCTTGATATCTAGGTCTCCACAAGACAGCAGCGCGTCCTTTGCTGTATACGGCTCAATGAAGAAAGGTGCAGTATTATCTACAACAACCTCATCAACTGCATAAATGCCATAGCAGTGCATCGGATTCGCGTTTTTGATTTCAACTTTTCGCTTGCCGTCAACCTTTCCAACCTCAATTGCGTTTCCGCTATGGCGAGCGTGCTGATATCCGCATACTCCAGGCTTCGCATCACCGATATCTCCACCGTTGATGGCGAGGGTGCTATCGCCCTCAACGTAAGTCTGATGAGCAGAGAGTCCGAAATAGTTAGCCGATCCACCATTCAGCTCAACATAGACATCTCCCGCGATAAGCTGCTCGGCGGTAGAGGAGTAGTTTGTTTCTACAGCAGAATAAACCTCGCCCCATTCGCCACCGTTTATCCTTATGGACGCGGCAACAGCTTCATCGCCCGTATTTTGAATTTTACAGCTTTGGTCATGAGCGCCGACATTAGTGCCGCCAGCAAAGACCTGATAATTGTTCGTTCCCCCCTCTAGGACAATCTCGACGGTACCATTGACGGTATCAATCATGCCAGCCCCATGAACGGTTGCCAGGGTTCCATCGACCGTCATGTCGGGAGCAATGTAATCGGATCCGCGAGAAGTATCTCTTATCGTGACCAATATGTCGCCGCCGACCCAATCCCATCCATACTTCTGTCCCACTTGGCCCATGTATGAACCGCCGAACACGTCCGTGTAAACAGCCAGTGATTCAGATGATTTTTGTCCGACCGTGACATACACGTCTCCTCGGACAATACCCTTATACGAACCGCCGTATATCTCACCAAAGACCCCGGAAAGCGCGTCAACGTGAATGTCTCCAGCAACAGTGGCGTTCGCGGCCCCTTCCGATTTAGCGCCATTGCTGGCGCCGCCTCCGTAAATGTACCCGCAGTTCGCATCCCTTGCAGTCCACGGAACATCATCGGAGAGCTCTACCAATACGGAAGTCCCATTTTTAACTTCGCCATTGTAGCCGCCGCCGACCACAGAAGAATACTCGCCTCCGCGAAGAACGAGCTTGGTTGATTCGACGCCGCCATCTGGCTCTCTCCATCCCAGGATGGAATCGTCGTTTCCGACACCGTCCTCATCGCCAAAACCCATGCCATCCTGACGAACGTACCTTCCCATGGTTCCGCCGTAAAGATGGGCTTTCCTTGTCATAGAGAATCGTGTAGTCGTCTCAAAAACGTTACCCTGCGAGAAATAGTAAACATCGTCTCTAGCGGGATCGAGAACAATGTTATCCAACACCATGGGTCCGGTGAAGCAACGCGCGGTTTCACCGTTTCTAGTCGAGAAGCCGGCATTCGCTAAGCGGGTGCTGCCCCATGTGGCGCCAAGGTTCTTTACAGTCGAGGGCTCAGCACCCTCAGGGCTTTTCAGCGTCAGCGTTACGCCCTCGACGCCGCTGAAGTAGTTCTTTCCAACATGCCTCGCATCCATGTCCGAGCCCGACTCCCAACCCGAACCCGGCTGCCTGTCGTAATCGAAAGCAATGTCCTGCGTAAATACGATCGTCGCCTCAGTAAGCCCCTCGACATCCCTCTTCTGCTTGATTTCTGTGATAGCAGCTCTTAAATCGTCGTTGCTCTCAATTTCGAAAACGGCTGGTTCAGCTGCCAACGCCGTGGCGCTGCGCATGGCAAATGACGCGATCAGGCAGACGAGCAGCACCCCCCCTCGAAATCAACCTGCGAATTTGTTTCATGTTAGATCTCTCCTTACTCTGGCCACAACGTACCTTCTCCGCGCGGGCTGCCTGAATTCGATACCGTACCCGCCCATACCAATAGAACCCAAAAACGAGGTGGAACTTCTCCAAACATGGTCCAGTCAAATGCATTCACATCAATCTGCCCATGCAGGGCTGTCCACATTGATTTGCCCTGAACTACTCGCGCTGGCTGCATCGCTTCATATGGATAATGGCGCCTGCCACGACGGCAAGGATGCCCAAGCCGCCCAAAGCAAGCGGCCCGTAAACCGTCAGCCACCCCTCTCCGGTCTGCGGTAGAAGATCCGATCCACCCGCAGAAGGGCCCTCAGGATCTGTCCCCGGCTTATCGCCGTCGCCCGGTTTGCCAGGCTCATCAGGATCAGTAGGACCACCCGGCTCCTCCGGCTCCTCGGGCTTGTCTGGCTCATCGGGATCAACCGGCTTATCGGGATCGGTCGGTCCATCTCCCCCGCCAGGCCCCTCGCCGCCATCCTCTTGAGCAATAAACCTCCAGTTCAGCGGATACTCGATAAACTGGTGCTTATTTTCCAAACTCGTAGGAACCAAGATTCTCAACGTAAGGTCCACGGCATCCGGAGCGCTATACACACCGATCTTCACCGCGGTGTCCGCGATGTCCCCCAGCGAGCCTGTAAGAATCTCGGCCCCGTCTGCCAGAAGTTCGCACTCTATCCCATCGAGCTTCTCGACATCGTCCTCACTGTATTCAAGGCGCACGTAGATGGTCACAGGGTCGCTTGGCCTATCGATGCGCACGCGCGTGGAATGTTCCAGAGTATCACCGGGCATGACGTGCTCAAACCGCATGAACACGTCATGCTCGTCCAGGCCCTCGCCACGCCATTCCTTGACAGCGCCGTCATACACCACCGCCTTCTCGGCAGCATATGCGGGATGCACCGAACCTGCAGCAAGTGCAAGCACGGCAGCAAAAACAAGAAGCATGCGATGAATCGGAGCCTTGCACAGTTCGCTATTCATCTTTTACGCCCCCTGCCTTGCCAGCGTTCCGTCTCCCCCTGCTACCAGCCCGCTCGATTTACTCCAAACCTCGTTGAACGCATTTTTCGCGGTTCCTTCTGCCTGCAGGGCCTGCGATGCGATATCGACCACCAGCTTCTTTCCATCGGTAGGCGTGCCGTTCTGCGACGCGCTCTTAATCAAGATTCCCGTGCTCTGCTCCTTATCCACCGGCATCGACCAATAGTAGAAGCCGTCATCTCCTTGGAGCCACTGCCCGTCCGCAGCCGCATCGGGAGCATTCGGAGCATCGGGTGTATCGGACGTAGCAACATTCCATTCAATGGAATAGTCGGCGTCAAGAACGGGCGCATCCCATAGCTGGTTGCCATCCTTATCAAGCCAATACACGGCAACGGACGCACGCAGGTAGGCGGGCATGGTTCCGGCGTTTTCGACCTTCACATCCTGCTTGACCGTATAGTCCGTATCAAACGTCTCATTAATCTGGGGTTTTACCGAGCCAGAAGTAAAGATATTTGTCACACCATCGGTCTGCCCAAACCATGCAAGGGTGCCCCCTGCGATAGATACCAGCAAAACAGCGCCAAGCAGCACCCATGAAAGTCGCAGCGACGTAGGCGCGCCAAGGAAATGCGGACGAGGAGCACGAGCATCGCCCGCCAACCCATTCGCCTCGCCGTCCTGCTTGGGACGCATATGCTTGGCGTTATATCCAGCCATTACCTAGCACCTCCCTGCATCTTCTTAGGTCCTTCGCCAAAGACGTTTTGCGTACGATCCTCGCCATCAAGGTAGTTGTTGTTGGTAAGGGAGTTGGTCACCCTCACGTTGCCGTTGCTCTTGATCAGAACAACGTTGTCGCTTCTGCCCTCAACGGTCATACCGTTCTCAAAGAATTGGTACGTGGGCGAATACCGCCAACCCCAGGTGGACTCCTCCACCTTGTAATAGCCCCAGGGCAGGTTAAGCGTGCATGCCGCGCGAGCAGCATCGCCGTCTGCCGCAGCGGTCAACACAACGGTTGCGGTCTTTGCATCGGGCTTCGGATCACCGTTCTCGTTGCATTCGGTCACCGTAAAGGTAAAGGTCGAGCCAGCCGCAGAGATAGGAGCGGTCTTTTCTATTGTCAGGGCGCCATCGGTCTTGAAATGGAACACGGCGTTGCCTGGACCAGGGTTTTCAACGGAATCCGTTGTCTCGCGTCCCGTCACCTTTCGATCAAGCTCGGTCGCCGTCGTCAGATCAAAGTTGTCGTAAAGCGCCACAAGCTTGTTATTGACCGGAGTCTTCTGAGGATCGGCACCGTTCGATTGCGCATAATGCACCTGGTCCATATGGATAGTGAGCTTATTGCCCGTATATAGAGTGTGAGGTCCAAATGCGATCCTTACCGCAGGCTTTGCGTCTTGCGCATCGGGATTGGCAACGTCCGTGACAAGCGCGGCGGGGTCAATCTGCCAAACAAGATTTGAGGCCGCGTATTGATTGTCATCTTGATCTTGCGCGTTGAAGCGATGCGTCACGGGATAGAGGTCCATCGTGGTCAAGTCCGCTTCTTTAAGATGGTCAACAATACCCTTACCCTTTACACCATCATGGTCCACACCGCAGAAGTCCTCCCACGGAACGGTGATGTCCCCTTTCTCCCACTCCCATTCGCAGAACAGCTCGCGATACTCTCCCTTGGCATTGACATTATCAAGCACGCCCTCGATAGCGGCATTCTGCTCGCCGCCAACCACAACGGCCTGCTGCTGCTCCTCCTTCACAACAGGATTACCATCCTGATCGAAGGTTGGGTTGCCGCTCTCGTCCAGCACCGGCTTTTGAACCGTCACGGTCTCGATGAACTTGGTGGGGTTATCCCCATCGATTTCGACTGTCGAGATATTGCCGTTCGGGAAGTGATAGACCACGGTGTAGACCTGCATCTTTTGGTACACAGCGGTATAGAGATTGCCGGCGAAGACCTCGTCGCCCGTCACGCGGTTGCCAGGAACCGGGGTGCCATCCACCACGCCGTCGGCGCCGATATCCTTGTAATCCTTGTACCAGCCGAGGAACTTGTAGCCATCGACCGGATCGGCGACCAAGGCCACATAAGCTTGCTTGCCCTGCGGAGTGTCCACCGTTTTGACCACCGCACGGCGATGGCCAGCGGGCACTCTGGGCTCGCCGTCGATGTTGGAGTTGACGCGAACGTCGACATCATTATCATCCTTGCCGCCGATCGTGACCGTGCGATACACCGGCCACAGTTCCATGGAGCGTTCCACCACCATAAGCTCGTCTACCATGACGACAGGATGGTCCTTATCGAACGTCAGATATTCGGAACCATCGGCAGGCTGCTGCTCGGACCAACCGACCAACACCGAATCCTGGACCTCAAACCAAGCTGCAGGGGCGCGGCCAAGCAGGTCACCGTTCTTTTTCTCGACCGTAACGGTCGAATCCAGCCCGCTCGAGGGACGCACATGGTAGACAACGCTAAGATTGGCATCTGCCTTAGCGCGATAGTTCGCCACAATTACGTGCTTGGCGCCCGCGATGATGTTGTAGGACAGCTTCGGGTTGGCATTGCTCACCGGCGCGCCCTTCTGGCCGTCCGCAACGGGGCGCCCAGAGTTATCGGTCGCGGTGATGGTGTCGATGACCGTGCCCTCGGGCCGCTCGATTGTCCAAGATACAAGCTCGTACGCAGCAGACGTCTCCTTATCGACATCGGCAGATACGGTCACGGTCTTGGTTCCATCGTCGTTGATCTTCGCGGTGTCGAGTGTGGGGTTAATCACAGGGTCGGCAGGGTCGGTCAACGCGGTGCCACGCGTGATGTTTGTAGTGGTTTCGCAAGAGAAATCTGCGTACACGGGATACAGCGTCATAGGGCGCTCGCACAAAGTCTTCTCCGTTACCAAATACGGCGCGACAGCATCGACGGGGACCTTTGCCTTACGCGTTTTTTCGTCATACACAGCATCGTATTCAACTTGCGTCAACGCACCCACCGTGATGGCGGACTTATCAATCCAGCCCAAGAAAAGGGATTCAGGGCGCTTGGCCTGCATTTCCTCGTCACTCGGAGAAGCGGCGCTGACGGTAGTCAGCGGCTTCGGATTATCATCCGGTCGATCAACGCACTGTGCAGCGCTCATTGGCTTTCCACTATCTTCGAAGCCCTGGCGGACGGGATATCGATACGTATACACTCGATCTTGCTCAAGCAATACGGGTTGATAGTTATTCTCGTATTTCCCTGTTTTTGGATCATAGTTTTCATATTTTTCATAACCACGGGTAACAGTCACCGGCGACGGAGCATCCGCCGTTCCCCCCGCATCGATAAAATCGACCTCAGCGGCAAGACGTGCCTCTATCCAATATTCCGCATCAGAACTCATTGTCCCGAGACGCCAAGTGTACGTATGGGGAGCCTCATGAGCATCTTTAATAATCGAATAGTTGCGCTCATGTGTTCGGACCCATGTGCCGCCTTCAAGCTGAAAATTATTCTTCGTAGTCGCATAGACCTCAAAGAATGCACCGCTCGCAAGATGCCCTGTATCGAATGTGGCGGAATTGGGGAAGTCGGAATAGATTTCCATTCCATAGGCGTTACCGCCTTGTGACACATTGTGGCCATTCACCAACGTGTGGGAGACAACACCCGCCGACAGTCTGTTTTCCGCTCGATGATCGGCATTTTCCGCACAGCCATCAATTTTATCGAGGGTCCAGTGATCATGCCTCCAATCATAAAACTCAGGGCCCGAAATATCGTCAAACTTACCCAGATAGGGCTCCCACACCGAAGCCATCAGATAAGGAGATGACCACTCGGTCGGTTTTTCTGGACTTGGGGTTTTTACATAGTAGTCAACTCGATACTCAAATCGAGCGATGTAGGCATGCTTCTTTGTAAGGTCAACGCTGTCCGGAATAGCATAGGTCGCCTCAGTAGAAAGCCTGAGGCCACACGCGTATGCTTTTGCACTCGTTGACGTAGCTGGTAGCTCATTCTGTTCGTTATTCCATTTGCTCTTGTCGTATAGAAGTACACCATCATGTGTTGAATCGACAACGGGAGCGCCCTGCTCATCGAGCTCCACCTCATACCAGCCAAGGAAACGGTAACCATCGGGCAGTTCGCCTTCAGCCATCAAGGTTCCATCGGCGTTAAAGCCCTGAACGCTCAGAGAATATTTGCCGTTGTCAGCCGTTACGTTCGCTTTCAGAACTCCCTCGCGAACATTCAGGTCCGCATTGGTCGGATCAAGCTCATGACCTTCAGCGATAACATTGATGTTCATGGCAAGCGACGCGTATACGGGATACAGGTCCATAGGGCGCTCGATAGGCTCTCCGCCTTCGAAGAACTTCCCATGGGCCTTCATTTCGTTCAACTGGGATACGGTGACGTTTGGCCATCCGTCATCGCTTTCGGAAGGATTTTTCTCCGTAGTCCAACCCAGGAACTTCGCGCCCTCGTCCACGCCCTCGCGATTAACGGGCTCCGCCACAACGAGAAGCACATCCTGATGGTTATACCAGTCATCATCCGTATTCGGCCGTGCCTCCGATGTGGAATCTGTCTTGTTAATAACGGCACCCTTTACATCATGAAACAGCACTTGGGCCTGATGGTAAGCAACAAACAGATCATTATCGGCAAACTGCGCATCGCGCTCGTCACCGGTACCAGAATTCTTCGCCTCGTAAGCGAGATTCAATTTATCATTCTCGTTATTGAACACCTGCTCGCCATTGGGCTCTGGCGGAACCAGGGGATCAAAAAACGTATGGCTGTCCTTCTTGGTGTGGTTTACGTCAACGCCCTTGTTGCGGAACCAACCCATAAAGCGGAAGCCCGCATTGTCGTCGGAAGACACCATACCAAGAGCATCGCTCTTCTTGTCATTGTTCACCGTCGCCGTAAACGTAAGGCTCTCTTCATTTGCCGTTACACCCTGTACAGCAAAGTTATACGGGTCAGAGGTTTTCTGCTCGCCGCCCATCTTAGAAGCAGAAATAGTCACGTCGCCCGCACCGGGAAAATCAAGCGTCGCCTTTACGGAATCACCGTGCACGGGAATACCCAAGATTTCATCCATAACCCATTTATTGATATGGGGCTCAACTTGGTTGTCCGACAGCGAATAGCGAAGTTCGTCGCCCTCGAAATCGTAACCCTCGTCCTCCCAGAACAGACGATTGGCATACTGTATATTGTCAACAATGGGGCCATAACCAAAGCCCTGAGCAGATTGGCCGTATTCTCCATCGGAATAATTTAGACCCAACCAGTCGCCCCACGAGCGCACAAAGTCGTCAGGGTACGGCTCGATTGCCTCGTCCTTACCTACGATGTCATTACGCTTGAAATACGAATTCTGGATAACCGTATCCTCATTCCAGTCGCGCTCCACCAAACCGGCTAGATACACGTTGCTCTGGATGATTGGGATAACCGCGAGCGAATTCCATTGATAGCTTTCCATATTGCTGGCGTAATGACAGCGTATAACTTGGCTAGCGCCGCCTTCGTCCCTACTTTTTGCATGGGCAATGATGCCTCCAACATAGCCGATGTTGCCCGATCCAACGCCAACGTAGTTTGCAACCCACGTATGGCACCATGCGGTCGAGAAGCAGTCGACAACGTCGACGTTGTTTGCATAGCCCACGACGCCGCCCGCGTACACGCCCTGACCGGCGACCGCGCCAACAGCGACCTCGTAACGGTTGTACACCTCGGTCAGATATTTGTGGTCCCCGTCGTACACAGAGAGCTGAGGGTCATCTACTCGATCCAAATAGTATTGTTCGGTGGGAATTACGCGGCAGTACTCGATTGTGGAGTTTTCCGCCGAACCCGCCAGCGCACCCAGGTACAGCCCCTCGCCGCCCAGGCCAGAAACCGCCACCACAGAGTTGTTCACCACGCGGCCGCCCTGCACCGTGCAATCGTACAGCGATGATCCGTTAACCATCTCGCCCACAACCATGCCGCCAATAATGCCGGCGTTGGTGATAAGCGAAACGGAATTGTTTGCAGGCGTTACGGACATGGTGCAGTTCTCCATGCGCACCGATTCTATCCGCGTACCGTCCGCATGGCCAACAAGCACGCCGCCACGAAAGTCTGCCCCAATGTAGCAGTCCTTAAAATGAATATCGTGAATGTACGCGCCTTCGGTAAACGAGAACAAGCCCGTATTGGCAACAGGCTTCCAAAAATCTCGTCTGTAATTAAGCCCAATAATGTAGTGACCGTTGCCGTCAAAAGAACCCTTAAACGGATTGTCCTTATTTCCAAACGTAAGAGATCCGTACGCTTCAACAATCTCCTGGAGCTTGCCGCCTTCTTGGTCAAACTTATTGAAGTCGATGTCATCGGTTAGGATGATGTTTTTCTCATACGGCATAATGCGTGACGCGGCAATTTGGGCAAGCAGTTCGTCCACGTCATGAACCTCGACTGTGTCTGCCTTCGCGTTATACGCCCATGCATTCTGGGGCAACGCAACAACGCATGCAGCTAAAAGCGCTGCAAATATAAACAGAAATCCACGGGCGCGCGAAGCTTTGTTTCTGGATATCATTCCGGCCACCCCTCAACATCTAGAACCGTCGCAGCGTTATGCTTGCTCTGCACTGCCCCGGCTTGCGCCGTAAGCTTGTAACCGCCGCTTCCGTGGCGGTCTTGGGCTGACTGAGAATCAACCGTAAGCGCCGTGATAAGCGCGGGCGAGGTATCTCCCGGCCCAAGCGGCACATCAAGGTAGAACCACTCGCCCCCTTTAATCCAAGACGAGCTTCCACCGGCAAAGGTGCACAGATCAGAAATATCCTGCTCGCCTTCCTGCGTGTTCATGGCAAAGCCAAGCTTCACCCGAACCCAAACAGGCTGCGGGCCCGTGTTTTTGGCATACACGGTCCTATCCACGTGCACCTCGCCGGTGGGAATCTCCTCGCCATCGACCGCGGGAACCTCTTCGCCCGCGACATCATGCGTAGTTAAGATCAATTCGATATCCACGCCGTCAAACTTGATGCTTCCCTTAGCGGGATATTCGCGCACAAGAAAAGAAAGGGCCTGCGATGTGAGAATGATCGCCAGGAGCGCCAGGCATGCGGCAGCTGCTAACATGCCTGCGCGCTTCTTTTTGGACGATGAAACTTGGGCGGAAAGTAGCGCACGATCAGACTTATCTTCTTCCAAACCTGTCTCTTTTGAAACAATACCTTCGTCAATAGCGAGAGAAAGCGACTTGTCACAAGCGCTTGAAACGGCTCCGCCATCTTTGCGCACATCATCGCTTTCGTCTTTTTCCTCATCATTCAGAGTATCCAGTTTTCGCTCGTCCTTTTCGGAACACATAACGAAGGCCTTCCCGTCAAACAGCCAGCATGCGCTCTTAAGCACCCATCTAAATAGAACTGCTACTACTTGCTATTGTTCGATGTCATCCATGCCTTTGCGGCACCGACAATCTCTTTCCTCTTTTTCACCGCGTCCGCACCTATAAACTCTCCCGCGCTGGACTCGGCGACAAGATAGGCCTTTACGTCAATCTTCTTTTCGGCACTGATATTAAATTTGCCACCCGTATATACTTCAGAGAATACTTCGCCGGTATATGCGCCGCCCTTACCAGTAGATTCGACCTCTTTCGGCGTCAAAAGAGTCATTGCATTCTCAACTTCACTCTCTTTGCTTTCACCCACATAAACAAATAGACCGGATGAATATGCTGCGTCCTTGACAGCGGTTCCGTCGCCGTGAGCAGACGCCCAGCCTTCAGCACCCTCATATTGTGTTGCGATAACGGGAAGCCATCCTTTGTTGAGAATAAAGTATGAACCTTCACCAAGCTTATTCTCAATCTCAACGAATACGAAAGCTGGCTTACTATTCAAGCCGATTCCAACGTTCGGATTCTTGGAAATGACCGAATCGGCTGTTATGGCAGAATTAGGAACCCATTTGGTCTCTATGATTTTGCCGTTAAGGTGCTCTTTGTCTTCATCAACCGGTTTGTTGGGATCTGGATCAGGGTTGACGGGCTTATCGGGATCAGGATTTGGATCAGGCTTGGGCTGCACCTCTGGATCAGTAATACCATCTCCCGAGGTGAATACGTTCCCGACTTCATCACGAGCGCTAAACCACGCCATGACACCTCCGCCCACGGCCAAGACGCAGCAAAGCGCGAGCGCTACGAGGAGCCCCGTCCTTTTGCGATTCTGTTGTCTGTTCTCCATGGTCGCCGTCCTCCTTTTCTCGGACTTTCCTTCCATCTATGGCCAAGACGCCCAACGCGCCTACAGTCACCTCATGTGTTTGGGTGGCGCAGCGTGACGACCGCGCCCATAGCCGGTCTTTTCTTCCTTATTCGATTCAAAGAGCTCAATCAAAATGCTCACGGCAATTACCACCGCGACAAGGGACACCGTGATGTAAATTCCCGGCGTCTGCGTTACAAGGTTGTTGATATAGCCCAAATAAGGAATGCAGAACGCAACCACGCCCACCAGCTGCGACCACTCAACCGGAGCGGCGTCAGGGGAGATGTTGCCGTCGCCGTCCACGTTGGCGATACCGTGTGTGCGGAACGTCCGCGCCTGAGCGTCAACCTCAAACACCTCATGGGTCACCAAGGTCCCAGATTCCAGCTCAAAGGTAATCGCGTCGCCTGGCTTAACGTCATTGGGATCGACGCCGCGGACATACACCAAGGAACCCACGGGAAGTTCGGGCTCCATCGAACCCGTCAAAACCGCATATGGTGTCAATCCCGCTATGCGGACTCCAGCAAAGGCTATGGCGAGAAGCGCCGCAATCACCACAAGAACGGTAAGCACGGCGTTCCAAATCCGAGCGAACACTACAACATCATCCCAAGCATGCTCGGCACGGGCGCACAGCTAGGCAGGGGGCACCCCATAAAAGGCGTCCCGCATCCTCGCCATTCTCCCTTGGACAAGCATAATTCCCCGTTATATCTGCAATTAGAGTTCATACATTTTTTAATAAAAAGAATGCATAGGCTCTTCTTCTATATAGCACTCTTCTCGTGTTAACAAAAGTCAATTTCTATAAGTGGCCTTACGTCTTTATGAGAGCGGTAGCTTATTATTCATGACACTCGTCCAAAAACTGCTGCACTTTAACTAACATTCCCCCCGTATCTTTGTGATAATACGCATACTTTAGTTATCATTTTGTCAGTAATATGTCGCTTGTACACAAACAGTTTTATCGAACAAAGAGACTGCAAGGTTATTCCAAGTTGTATCTACATTTTGTCCAGTAATGGACTTTATTCGATATTGTTCAAATTCTATAAGAATAGGGGCCGCTGCCCCATACACGGGTAGCAACCCCTCTCAACGATTTGCTTATGTATCGCGTCCGCCTACAGCACGTACTCCAGCTGGCAATCCATTGGCTCTCGCTGAACAGCGGCCTCGTTGTACTCCTCCGCCTCGACGCAGCCCATGTGCTCGTAAAACGCCTGGGTTTCAACAGCGGAGTGCGACGAGATGTAGAGCTTCTTCACGCCCAGGTTGCGCGCAAAGTCCGCGGCGAGCAAAAAGAGCACCGCACCCATACCATGACGGCGCATATCACTCGAGACGTGCAGGCTAGTGAGCTCCATGTACTGGCCCTCGCTACCAAAGGCCTTGCGCTCGACGGATGCAAATCCCTTCAGCTCATCGTCCACAAACGCACCCCACACAACGCCACCGCCGGCGAGCGTGTTCTTAAGACATTCGACCAGGTAGGAATAGTCGCTATCAGACCAATCATCAATAAACGGATCGGCAAGCACCGTCCACTCACCGTCGACCTTGCGCTTGCAATCGGTTACAACCTGCTTGCGTTCAAAGTGGTCGAACAACTCTACGCCAAGCTCGCTGTTGGTGAGCTCGCGGTACTGCGGCATGGTGCGGATCCTTTCCAAGTAAATGATCTTATGTTCACAATAGTATCGTGCAATAGGCAAATTCGACAAAACTGCACGTGTTTAGGCTCCTAACAGTTTTCAGCGCAACCGTCGACGGGAGCGATTTTGCATGTAATCGCACCGCCACCCTTTGACAGCCCGTAGCGCCACGGGCAACATAGACTGCACAACATGGAAAGCATGAACGCTCTAAGCAACGCATATAGGAGGCAGCATGGCAGCAGCCACGCCCAAAAAGATTCGTATGGTCGCGGGCCTGGGCAATCCGGGCGAGGAATACAAGGACACGCGCCACAACGCCGGCTTCAAAGCAATTGACGAGCTTGCCAGGCAGGCTGGCGTCACGTATTGGAAAAACCAGCTGGGTGCGGAAGTCGCCACCATCCAGGTGCACGATCCAGAGGCAGAGGGCGGGCGACGCGAGGTTTTGCTGGTCAAGCCGCAGTCCTTCATGAACACCAGCGGAGGCCCCATCTCCAAGCTGTGCGCTCAGAACAAGATCACGGTCGAGGAGCTGCTGGTTATCCATGATGAGCTGGACATTCCCGAGGGCGACGTGCGCGTAAAGGTTGGCGGCGGGCATGCCGGGCACAACGGCTTGCGCTCCATCATCGATAAGATGGGCAGCCGCGACTTCAGCCGCATCCGCACGGGCATTGGCAACCCTTCGGGCCGCATGGCGGTTGCGGACTTTGTTCTCAAGCAGTTCCGCCCCAAAGAGCTGGAAGACTTCGAGAACACCTGCGCTCGCGCTGCTGACGCCGCAGGCCTAGCCCTTACACAGGGCGTTGTCTACGCGCGTGACCACGTCAACGGCGGGGCCGCCAGCAACGGCAAGCACTAATCCACCGCACGCCCGCGCTAAACGCAGCGAACGCTCGCCACGTCCTCGTACCCCTCGGGCATGCTGGTGGTCAGCACTTCAACCTGGCCCAAAGACGCAAAGCTCACGGGCGCCACGCGTCCAAACTTACTCGTATCCGCCAACACCAACCGGCGTGCGCTACGGGCCAGCGACGCGCGCTTCACCTGCGACTCCTCGCGCTCCGGACTGGTGCACCCCGCCCGCAGGTCAATGCCGTTGGCACCCCAAAATCCCAGCGTAAAGTTATAGCGCTCCAGGGCTTCAAGCGCCTCCGGCCCCACCATGGCAGACGTGGACCCCTTTAGCTCGCCGCCCAGCAGCACCACCGTAAAGCCGCGCTGCGCCAAGGTGAGGCCGTGCACGGCGGAATTGGTCACGTAGAGCGCGCCCTTCTCCGTAAGGCAATCGACCAGCACCTTGGTGGTTGAGCCAGAGTCCACATACACGCAGTCGCGCGGCCCCACCAGCGACGCGGCGTAGCGCGCCAGCAGCTGTTTTTGATCCGCATGCAATTCAGAGCGTTGCTGCAGGGTAAGGTCATAGCTCACGTGCGCGTCCTCCAAGCACACCGCGCCGCCGTGCACCTTGGTAAGCTTGTTGAGGCTGTCCAGCTTATCCAGGTCGCGGCGCACCGTAGACTCAGAAATCCCCAAGTCGCAGGCAAGCTGCGCCACCGTCACCGTGCCAGATGCGTTGACCTTCTCAACTATGCGCGCAAAGCGCTCCTCCGCAAGCATGGCCTAGCGCTCCTCCGGGTACACAACGCCCCAGTCTGCGCGCAAACGCGTCATGACGTCCATCACGTCGGCGACGATGTCTATCAGCCCCGCCTTGGAGGTGTCACCCGCAACGGCGGCCTCAAGATCGGCCATCTCATAGCACAGCGCGTAGGCCTCCTCGCCCACCTGCACAGTCTCGCGGCGACCGTCTTCCGTCCACACAATGGTCGCGGTATCGGCGCGCGGGTACTCGCTCACCTCGATATAGCACTTGTCAAAGCTGATGACGGAGCGCTTGGGCTGCTTGGAGTGCAGGCTCAGGCTAAACACGCCCAGCTGGCCCTCCGCGTTACGGGTCACAAAACCGCTGGTCTGGTCCACGCCGGTTGAGGCAAGGTTTGCCAGCGACACAACCTCGGTGGGCGCGCTGCCCATAAACAGACGGGCGATCGAGAGCGCGTACACGCCAATATCCAGCATGGCGCCGCCAGCAAGGTTGATGTTGTAGAAGCGGTTGGTGAGGTCGCCGTACTCCTTGTAGCTGCCAAAGTTGATCTGCGCCAGGTTCATGGCGCCAAACTCGCCGCTGTCAGCGCGGCGCACCAGCTCCTGGTACAGGGGCATATGCAAAATGGTGGTAGCGTCCATCAGCACCACGTTGTGCTCGCGGGCGATGGCGCGGGCCTCGTCCAGCTCAGCGGAGTTCAGCGTGATCGACTTCTCGCACAGCACGTGCTTGCCCGCGGCCAGTGCATCGCGCAGGTAGGTGATATGCGTGTTGTGCGGCGTAGTGATATAGATGGCGTCGATATCAGGATCCGCGTAAAGCTCCTCGCATGACTCGTATACGCGCTCAACGCCGTAGCGCTCGGCAAAAGCCACGGCCTTCTCCTGCGTGCGGTTGGCAACACCCGCCAGTTTGCGGCCGGCAAGCGCCAGCGACTGCGCCATCTGGTTGGCGATCACGCCGCAACCAATAACGGCCCAGCGCAGCTGCGGCGCGCAGAACACATCGGAAGGAAACGGCTTGTCAGCCACGCTTGCAAACGCCGCCTTGGCGGCTGCCGCGGAATCAAGCGGCGCGGCGGTAGTCTGGTCCATACTGCATCCTCTCTCCCATGGGCTCCTTTTCAGGCTCCCCCTGTGGACGAGAATCCCAATCACTTCTGTTCGCCCACATATTCTGTGCTCATTATTGCTTATTTATGACGTTTTTTGAAGGGGGAATTTGGTAGATATGGCATGTTCTTCCAATTTTCATCATCTCCGATCAGCATGCCGCCAGCAGCATCACCCACCGATTCGCGTGGTCGCGTTGGCGGGTTTGTCTGTACGGTCTATACAAACCCCCTTACGCCAGGGGGTATACTAAACGCTGTATGCGTGTTTGTCGTCTAGCACGCATAGCCATGCATTCGTTTGCAATTTGGGGCATGCGGCAACGCTTGTTTTCGCATCTCCAGAAGGTAGAGAGGGGTTCTATGTTTCAGATCCTGAAGAAGACGCAGTTCTCGGAGAAGGTCTTCGAGTTCCGCGTCCACGCCCCGAGGATGGCCAAGAAGGCTCACGCCGGCCAGTTCCTCATGGTGCGCATCGACGAGACGGGTGAGCGCGTGCCGTTCACGTTCGCCAACTGGAACGCTGAGGAGGGCTGGATCGAGTTCATCTTCATGGTGGTTGGCAAGACCACCGAGTGCCTCTCCCAGCTCAACGAGGGCGACTACATCCAGGACGTCACCGGCCCGCTGGGCAAGCCCACCGAGATCGAGGGCGATTCCGTCGCCGTCGTGGGCGGCGGCGTTGGCCTGGCCATCGCCTACCCCGTTGCCCGCATGCTGTGCGAGCAGGGCAAGAACGTCTACGTCATCATGGGTGCTCGCACCAAGGACCTGGTAATCCTGCACGAGCAGTTCGACGCGCTGCCGCTGGCCGGCCTGTACGTCACCACCGATGACGGCACCATGGGCGAGAAGGGCGTAGTAACCCTGCCCCTGGCACGCCTGTGCGAGACCGATGCCATCGACCACGCCTTCTGCGTTGGCCCCGTTCCCATGATGAAGTTCTCCGCAAAGACCTGCCGCGAGCACAAGATCCCCATCATCGCCAGCCTCAACCCCATCATGGTCGACGGCACCGGCATGTGCGGTTGCTGCCGCGTCGAGGTCAACGGCGAGACCAAGTTCGCTTGCGTCGACGGCCCCGACTTCGATGCAAGCGCCGTTGACTGGGATGACCTTGCTCATCGCCAGGCCAGCTACCGCACCGAAGAGGCCGAGTCCACTACGCGTCACAAGGAGGACTGCGCATGCCACAGGAAGTAAAGTATCGCCCCAACATCGGCGCTCCCCGCACCGCCCCCAACGAGGAGCCGGCTGCCGAGCGCGCGTGCGATTTCCGCCCCGTCGACACGGGCTTTACCAAGGAAGACGCCATCGCCGAGGCCAACCGCTGCCTCGACTGCAAAAAGCCCCTGTGCATGGAGGGCTGCCCCGTAGGCGTCAACATCCCGGGCTTCATCCGCAAGATCCGCGAAGAGGACTGGGGCGGCGCGCTTGAGACCATCAAGGGCGACAACCTGCTGCCTTCCGTCTGCGGCCGCGTATGCCCGCAGGAGAACCAGTGCGAGGGCAAGTGCATCCTGGGCCGCAAGGGCGAGGCTGTCGCCATCGGCCAGCTGGAGCGCATGGTGGGCGACATGGCCTCCGAGGTTGGCCGCGCACCCGTTTGCAAGCCCAAATGCGGCAAGAAGGTCGCCATCGTTGGCTCCGGCCCGTCCGGCATCGCCTGCGCCGGCGAGCTTGCTCGCGAGGGCTTCGACGTCACCGTCTTCGAGGCGTTCTTCACCGGCGGCGGCGTGCTTACCTACGGCATCCCCGAGTTCCGTCTGCCCAAGAAGATCGTTAAGCGCGAGATCGACGGTCTGGAGCAGCTGGGCGTAAAGTTCGAGTACAACTCCGTCGCCGGCCGCCTGTTCGACGCCGACGAGCTGTTCGAGGAAGAGGGCTTTGACGCCCTGTACCTCGCTGTGGGCGCTGGCCTGCCGCGCTTCCTGCACGTCCCGGGCGAGAACCTGCCCGGCGTGTACTGCGCAAACGAGTACCTCACCCGTACCAACCTTATGCATGCCTATGACTTCCCGGTCTATGACACGCCCATTCGCCACGGCCGCGACGTAGTAGTCTTCGGTGGCGGCAACGTCGCTATGGACGCCGCCCGTACCGCCCTGCGCCTGGGCGCCCAGAGCGTTACCCTGGCCTACCGCCGTACCGAGGCCGAGATGCCCGCGCGCCTGGCCGAGGTGCACCATGCTAAGGAAGAGGGCGTCAAGATCCTCGAGCTCTCGAGCCCGCTGCGCTTCCTGCCCGGCCCCGATGGCTTTGTTTCCACCATCGAGCTCGAGCGCATGGAGCTGGGCGAGCCCGACGCCTCCGGTCGTCGCCGCCCCATCCCCGTTCAGAACTCCGAGTTCGCCATCCCCTGTGACGTCGCTATCACCGCTATCGGTACGCGCGCCAACCCCTTCGCCGAGCTGTGCGCTGACGTCAAGCTCAACCGCTGGGGTCTCATCGAGGCGGACGAGGACGGCCGCACCTCCAACCCCAAGGTTTGGGCTGGCGGCGACATCGTCACCGGTGCCGCAACCGTCATCCTCGCCATGGGCGCTGGCAAGAAGGCCGCTGCCTCCATCAAGAAGGAGCTGCTGGGCGAGTAATCGCCGCGCGCCCCTTCGCGCCCGCATGCAACGGCTAGCGCCAGGCACCTGCGACTCACCTGCCACACGCTAGCCGCCAACGCATAACGCCCGCTGGTTCACAATCGAGCCAGCGGGCGTTTTTGCACGCATGCGTTTGCGTGCGCGGTCTAGCGTGCGTGGTTATACGCGCATGTTTAGGTGCTCTTGTGCTTACCTTTGGAGAGGCTCCCATGGGGTCCCTTTGTGCGGCTCACCTCCGATGCGAGGGCCATATAGCTGCGATGCGCGACCGTATAGCGCCTGCGGCACGTTCCTCACTACGGGCAAAACATCCTACCGAGATGCTCGACCCGCCTACTCGCTCAGCCCGCTCGATTTACTAAAACCGCGGTTCAGTTAGAGTTGGGACTGCTGAAATCGAGCTTCAGTTGGAGTTGGGCACCAGTCGATTTACTGAAATCGGCCTTCAGTTGGACTAAATTGCTGAAATCGCGCTTCAGTTGGACTTGGGCCCTGCTGAAATCGAGCTTCATTTCGACTCAACTGCTAAAATCGGCCTTCAGTTGGAGTTGCTAATTTAAGGTGCCTGACTTCGCAACCCATCTACCTGCGGGTTTATAAGAGTGAACCTAACGCTGGATTGTTCAAGTCCAACTGAAGGTCGATTTCAGTATGTTCAAGTCCAACTGAACCTTAAAAACAGCAAAACGCTGTACATGAAGCTCGATTTCAGCAGAGCCAAGTCCAACTGAAGGCCAAAAATAGCAGACGCTCTTGAGCTGGGCGGCGGCATGGTCGCCGCCGCCCGCAAAAAGTCATACCGCTATTAGACCAAGTTGGATACGGGTGACCCCTTAAACGTGTCCGCGCGCCCCTCTAAGATGGAAGTCGCCAGACAAACCCATCGGAGAAGGAGCGCGCGTTGTACGGCATGATACTACAGGGGGCACGGTCCCTGAGCGTCGAGGGCATGGAGAGGCTCGTCGCCGACCTGAAGGCCGCGATCCTGTCGGCGCTGGGGCTGGTGCTGACGGCTGGCCGGGCGAAAAAGGGACCGATGCGGTTCGTCTCCGGGCTCGCCAGCCTGTACGACTCCACCAGTTATGTCAGCGACCTGATGTCGTATTCCCGCCTGATGG
>OKSH01000924.1_pt1 | contig 28723 bp, 25 predicted proteins | sample 1601231 | NCBI WGS metagenome assembly OKSH01 (sample SAMEA3541596, study PRJEB24748) | human gut metagenome | biome: human gut; feature: human-associated habitat; material: faeces | place: China | collected 2012
GGTGAAATCTGACGCGGCAGGAGGGCAAAAAGGCATAGCGTTAACAGGCCCTAACAGGCCCCAGAGCAGTTTAGCGTTTAACGTTAAGCTGCTCCAAAAGCCCGCGGTCCTTTTCCCTGAACGGCTCTGACCGGGACGGCCCGACTGCGGCCGGGTGTGGCAAGGCAAGCGGCTCTTTTGGGCCTGAACGCTGCCATGACAAACAGCCCCACGCACTGCGCAGGGCTGTTTGCACAAAAAAAAGAGGGTCAGCTTTGGACTGACCCTCTTGAACTAGCTGGCGGAGCGGAAGGGACTCGAACCCTCGGCCTCCGGCGTGACAGGCCGCGCCTGTTTTCCGCCAAAAAACTCCTCCGAAAATGCTGTTTGAACTTCCATTCAAACCCACACTACGGAGATTTTTTCGTTTCTCAATAAACGTCAATGTAGCATTAGGCTCTTACATTGACTCTGTTCTGAAATCACTACTACGAACTTATCGGATAGGCAAGGGGGTTCTCTGTGTCCACTCCTGCTTCCCATGGGCCAGCCGCCCGGATCAACTCAAGAGGATAGAGTTTGAGGAAAACATAGGCCCAGAAAAGGCAAAAGCCTACGTGTTTGCACCACGTAGGCTCATCTGCGGGAGTAATCCGCAAATTTTGTGGTTAAACTCTAGCCGAAAGGCTTCACGGCGTCAAGCTCCGCAGCATTCCCTGAACTGGATTGTGACCAGTGCTGGCTGGATGAAGCGCCCGAGGCTCCGGCGTCGGCATATATCGTACTACTCAACTCTACATTAAACGGCATGGTTATTCTTATTTGGGCCTGTTTGGGCTTATCTATCTTACTGTTGTTCCTTCTTGCGCTTACTGTGACTTATTCCGTCTTATTTGTTCCTACCTATCAATTTTATTGAACATAGTGACTAAAAAACCAACGTGTGCCAATATAAGCTGAAGACTTTGGAGACAGGTAAAGTGACGTCACTTTTCAAGTGACCACTTTACGTCCTGCCCCCTCAACGCCGGGGGTGGCTGGCTTACTCGCCTTCGGCTCGACGCTAAAAGCAGGAGAGGAAGATGCCGGACAGCTATAAGATGGACCTCGCCCAAGAGGCCAAGAAACCCAAGCGGACGGAACGGCTGCAAGCCTATGTGACGCCGGAAGAGTTCACTCTTATCGTGGAGTCCAGCCAGCGGGCCGGGCTGACTCTCTCGGAGTTCGCCCGGCGTGTGTGCCTGGGCTCCCGGGTGGAGAGCCGGGAGGATCAGCAGGCCCGGCGGGAACTGCTGAAGGCCAACGCCGATCTTGGACGGCTGGGCGGTCTGCTCAAGCAGACCTTGGCCTGCGGACACAAAGAGCAGATTTACGGCTTGCTCCACAAGATTGACCAGCTTCAGGAAAACCTGAAAGCCAAGATCAGGGCGCTATGATAAGTGAAACAGATGGAACAAGAGGCGGGAAACTGGCTTGATTTTTACGGCAGAAAGCCGTCCTGAGCGACGAAACCGCCCTAATCATCCTACGATCCAGAAAAGAAAAAATCGCGTCTGAGATGGCCCAGAGCTCCCAGGAGCACATACGGGGTCGTACTGATCGGTAACACGAATTGTCTTGCCGCGGCAGCTTGGCCAACGAGCGCCGGCGGCGCGGATCGGGCCGGCCTAGCCGAGGCCTTCATGAGAATATCTGGTTGTGATATTTCGTTTTTCAAAAAACAGGGGTTTTGGGGCGTCGCGCGTGAAATTTTTTCCCGGTAACACGAATTTGAAAAAAGTCAGGTTCAGATGGACAACAAGAAGAAAATCATCATGTCGGTATCCCGGTTTTTAGCCGACCCGGCCGCGTGGTGGGAACAGCGCAAGTACACGATCACCCTTTGTGTCATCGCCGTGATCTTGCTACGCGCCCTCATTGTTCTGGGGGTTATCGACATGCGGGCCACGCTCGTCTGGCTGACCCTTTGGGCGCAGCGCTTGACCTCTCCATTTCTTTTCTAAGCATGAAAACCCGCATTGCCGGGCGCGGGCTTGCCTGATAGATTGATCCGGCACGGCTACCCTCTGGCCTGAGCGTCGGCACGGCGCAAACGGAAAAAGGAGGGCACAGCCATGCGGAAACTTGTTTTCGCTCTACTTGTCGCTGTGGCCCTGGTCCTCTTACTGACGTCTGACGCCAGATAAGAGTTGACCCCGGTCCAGTGCGATGGGCCGGGGTCGAAAAAGGTAACCCGTATTGGTAGCCGTGCATGGGGCGCTAACCGCGCCGTGCCAGCCCCGGTTCCTGTTCACGCAGGGGCCGGGGTTCCCTTTTTAAATAAGGCAGCAGCGGGCGAATGTCCAGCCCCGCTTTTTGTGCCTGACACCAAAAAGCCTTGATGCGGATTATCCAGAACGAAAAAACGTCCATATTTCCATTCTAAGCGGCTGAAAAACCTTTACCCAACCTTGGATACCCCGCTTTTCGCCCCCGGCCCTCCCCTTTTTTCCTGGCCCGGTGCGCGTACCCCGAACTGTTCGCGGTTGTCGGCGGCCAGACGCCTGATCTGCGGGGGTTGTTCTTGCGTGGATAGGCGGGCTCATAACCCGAAGGTCGTAGGTTCAAATCCTGCCCCCGCAACCAAGAAATTCAAGGCCTTATGAGAAATTCTCATAAGGCCTTTTTCTGTTTTTCTAACCTATTTCTAACCAGAGAGCCGAAACACCCTATGTGGGAAGACGGCGATTGATGCGGGTTGACGGGGCTTGATGGGGCTTGCAGCGCAGGGTTCCGCATGTGGTGGGAGTATGGTGGGGAAGAGGGAACTTTATGCTGTACTCTTTCTTCGAGCCAGAAAAAAGCGCGGCTGAGAGGTGCGTCCTAACCACGTTCCTAACCATTTTCTAACCAAGGTTTCTAACCATCTGCTCAATTCCTGTTGTGGTGTTTGAGAAAAGTTGGATACACATCCTTGACCAGCATGGGGTTAGGTACTATTTTTAGGGAAACTCCTAAAAAGGAAGGTGTGTTATGGTACAGAAACAATGTATTCCCTATGGAAGTGATGTTTCAGCGGGAACCTTTAAGTGTGCTGATTGCGGGTATGAAATTACAGTCAGCTCTGTTAAGTCTTTACCCCCTTGCACTCAACCAAACTGCCCCGGCATTATGCGTTGTTGGGAATGTCTGAGTGGACAAGGAGATGCTCCAGAAGACCCTTATCCTAACCGCTAGAATACCAGGGGTTACGGTTTCTGGTGAAGAAGAAAAGTTGTTGTGTCTGTCACTGACCTTTACCAGCGCAAGATGGTCATAGCCACACCGGATGCAAAATGACCGCGTGTGCATTCGTAGGCGTATTGCCCAGGTATGGGCCTTGCCAACCACTGTTCAGGGGGGCAGGGCGTGAAAGACTCTTGGCTGCGTTTGTGGGTAATGGCCGCATGGGCGGCGGTATCTTGTGGGATGGTTTTCAGGGCAGGCAGATAGCCGCGCCCGGCGCGTGATGTCTTCAGCGTCATCACGTTGTACCCGCTGGAAGTGATAACCGCATAGGGATCACGGATAAAGTCAAGGATGCGGAAAGAGCAGGTGTGTTTGGACACCATGAACTCTCTGGCAAGGCTGTCGATGAGGATGAAGTCCAACACCGAGCCTGCCATGAGAGGACGGAACATGCGCTCTGGCATAAGCAGGGCTACGGCAAAGCGGTTGGCTTCCGCTTCTTGCTGGAGCCCTTTTTTTATGTCGGTTTGCGTGCAAGCAAAACCGCGTGTGCCGTCAGCACGATAGCTTGGTGGGTGTTGCAGGAAGTAATGGCCCAGCTCATGAGCAAATGTGAACGTCTGGCGGACAGGCTTACTGTTGAATGTGTTGATGAGAATGGCCTTTTTTTCGCCTTTGTAGAGAAGCTCCCCGCACAAGTCCGGCTCTTCAGGCAATTCCGCATACCCGTACCGAATACCCGCCTGGTCGGCAATGCTGGGCAGGGCAGCGGCTGGCCTGCTGTCAACGCCATATTTAGCCAGAACCCATTCAGCTTTAGCCGTTGGGGTATCCACGGCTAATCCTCAAACAATCTATTGCGCGCATCCTGCAATGCCTTGGAGGGGGCCTTGGGCATTGCGCCTCGCGCGGCCATAAGCATTTCTGGCTCTTCCTCCTGATGCGGGAAAGGAATCACTGTTGTGGCTATTGAAGCACCAACAGGCGTTTCATGAGCGGCTTTAAGCGCATCACACAAGGCCATGAGTTCATCCACTTTGGCGACAATGCGTTGCTGTTCGGCAAGAGGGGGAAGAGCTATTGGTAATTGTGCCAACGAATTTACGCTAACCCCTCCGATAATACCTGTCATTCCCTGCCTGAAAAAATTAATTAGTACAGGACTCTGTAAATAGTAATACAAATACTTATTTTCAAAGCAGACAGGCATGAGGCAACAAAGTTTATTTCCGAAACAGACTGCTCTACTTGTAATCCCAATCTTTCTTCCGGCGCTACCACCTTCAATGCATAATAATACTGAGCCTTTTGGTGCCTCTCGAAACGACTCCAGCTCATCGGGTATTTTTATTCCGTTTTCATAATCAATATTATGATTGAAACCCACATCCTTTGTTCCTATGTAACAACGCCCTGAGCTTAACTCTGTGTACTTTTTACTTTTTTCGGAAGAATTGATGCTGTTCCCAGTATAAATATCACACACTTCGCCTAGGCGACACCAAGTCCACCCAGGAGGTGGGTCATACGGTGTTTCCTCTTCTGTAATCGGTGATAGAGATTTACCCTTTTTATTTTTTCCTGTTTTGATTAACTTTGCTTTCTCTTGTTGAATATGCTTTAGCAATTCCGAGGTTGATTCATCATGAATATTTTGCGGTACCAGTTTGCCCTGCACGGCAGCTTGCAAAATAGACTTGGGCAGGTATTCAGCAAAATTCGCTTCCAGCTTGTTCAATTCTTTTTCAGCGGATTCCAGCTTATCGCACAGCATCATAAGCTCGCCTACTTTTTCTACTATCCGATGTTGCTCCGCAAGTGGCGGGAGGGGAAATACAAACATTGATAACAAGTTCATATTAAGCCCTTTATAAGCAATACCTCTTAAATTTTCAGAGAGATAGGTGTCAAATATAGGAGACATTAAGACACACAATATGTATTGCACTACTATCTGATTTGAGCAGCGGACCATTGCCACTTCTCGTGCAATATTATATCCTTTATACTGCTCAGATGCGATTGCTACACCGCCAAGTGTTCCTCGGACATTTACTAATATTTCACCGCCCTGCAAAATGGTACGTGAGTACTCTTCCGATAGCTCAACTGAAACTGTTCTTATTCCAGATGTGTCGATAAAACCCAATTTTACGTCGCTACACCGCAAAACTTTTACTCCATTATTATCTTCATCACCGAGTTTAATGATGCCATAGGTAATGTCTGATACAACAATATCTTGTAGCCTACACCACACCCACCCATCCGGTAGATCAAAGGGGATTTCCTCCTCATTGATAGGCAGCAGCGGCTTTTCTTTTTTTATCTTGCCCTCTTTAACAAGCTGGGCCTTTTCCCTTCTGATCTGCTCCAGCAGCTTGGCCGCAGGTTCGTCGTGCGGGTTCTGAGGCACAAGTTTGCCCTGTACCACTGCCTGAAGAATGGATTTGCGCAGGTCGGCGGCCTTCATGCGTTGAACTCCTGATTCATGGCAGCAGAAATGCGCCCCAAGATATTTTCAATCCGCCCAGAGATGACGTTCTTTTCATGCAAGTAGAGGGCAATAAACTCCTCTGGTGGCAGAATTTCCACTGTCTCATGCGGGAAACCGCACAAGTCAAGATTATATCCACCAGCGATAATATCTTCCACAGGCACATATTGTGAGACTTCGCTTTCTGTACGGCCAAGCCATTGGCCTTTTTCTGCTTTCCCCCACCACTCCTGAACAGGCTTGAAGTGTTCATCCTGCATGGGCTTGGTTTTGGAAAAGTGCTTGTAACCTTGCGGCATTTCGAGTCGATAGAACCAGACGCCTTTTGTGGGCTTACCCTTGGTGAAAAACAACAAATTGGTGTTGATGCCGGTATATGGGGCAAAGACGCTCTTGGGTAAACGGATGATGGTGTGTAGGTCGTTCTCTTCCAGCAGCTTTTTCTTGATCATGGCTTTGGCCCCGTCGCCGAAAAGAAAGCCGTCCGGCAGCACCAGACCGCATCGGCCACCGTCCTTGAGGAGAGCCATGATATGCACCAAAAACAAATCGGCGGTTTCTGTGTTCCGCAGTTCAGCGGGCACGGAATTGGCTATGGCCTTTTCTTCTGCGCCGCCGAAAGGCGGGTTGGTGATGATAACGTCCACCTTCTGCTTGAGCGTGTAGTCACTGACGGGCTTGCGTAGGGTGTTGTCATGCCGGATATCTGGCACGTCGATGCCGTGCGCGATGAGATTGGTCACGCAAAGGAGGTACGGAAAGGGTTTTTTTTCAATGCCCTGGATGCTGCCCTGGAGCGCCTGATAGGCTTCAGGGGTGGTTGCCTTGGGCAACATGGTGTCGATGGCGCTGGCCAGAAAGCCACCGGTACCGCAGGCCGGATCGAGAACGCTTTCGCCCAACTTGGGGGCGACCATTTTGACAATAAACCGGGTCACGGGGCGGGGGGTGTAAAACTCGCCTGCCTTGCCCGCGCTTTGCAGGTCTTTGAGCATCCCTTCATATAAACCATTGAACAGATGCGCCGAACGCACTTCGGTAAAATCCACATCTTTATTGATGCGGTTGATGACCTGACGCAATAATGTGCCAGACTTCATGAAGTTGTTGACTCCATCCATGACTTCACGCACCAGCCATTTGCGCTTTTTGGGGTCGTCGCTGATATCAAGATTGCGCAGGGCAACGAACATGGCATTGATATGTTCAAGCAAGGCATCGCCGGTCAGGCCTTCATCGTCATCTGCCCATTCGCTCCACCGGTACTCCTGAGGGATCACCGGATAATAGTCATCCTGGGTCAGTTCCCACTCCTGCTCTTTGAAATCAAAGGCCTTTAGAAACAACATCCAGGTGATTTGCTCAATATATTGCGCATCGCCGTTGATCCCGGCGTCAATGCGCATGATGTCTTTGAGTCCCTTGGTGGTCGCGGAAGCGGTCATACTTTTCTCTCCGGCTATCAGGCGGCGTACAGTTCGTGGGCAAGCTCACGCAATGCTGCATCAAAATGCTGTTTACCATGAAAAATGTTCTTCACAATATGGATGGGATTGCCAAAATCCCGCAAGGGGGCCACCTTGAGCACGTCCAGATTTTCCAGGCTGGAAATGCCGCTGTCGGCATACTTTTCCAGCAAGGCTTCCAGCACGGCGGCGGCCTGTTCACCATACTTGGCGAAGTAGTGGCACTTCTGGACGTTGTTGACCCGTTCTCTGCGCGTCAGAGGCGGCATGTCATAAGCCACATGACACAGCAGGTCAAAGGGGTCAAACTCCTGCCCGATCTGCTCCTGCAACTCATCAATGAGCACTCCTTGGGCCTCCAGCTCGTTCAAAATGGCCTGTTTACGTGTGGCGGTGTTCCAAGCGGAAAGAAAATCGTTCAGGGTGACAAACTGTGCCAGCAGGTTGCGCCGTGTGTAGTCGGTGAGGGATTCGGTAATCAGCTTGCCGTCCTTGTCTATGTACTGTACGCGCTGTTTGAGCACGGTCACTTCAACGTCATGCACGTAGTATTTTTGGCGGCGTGTGGGGCCGTCGCCACCCTCTGGTGTACCTGGGGGCGTAGGATCACCCTCCGTTCCGCCTGGGTTTTCAGGAGTGTCCTCTGGCGGGATTTCCTCGTCTTCCGCGCCGGGCACGAAATCATCGTCCTGTTCACATGGCCCGTCAAAGTCATCATCCGCAAAATGACGAGTGACACCACGAAAATCAAAGATGGTAAAAAACATTTTGCCAAGGTCTTCGCGTACACGAGTTCCACGGCCTATGATCTGTTTGAACTCGGTCATGCTGTTAATGTTGGCGTCCAGCACGATGTTTTTCACCATCTGTATGTCCACACCCGTGGTCAACAGCTTGGAGGTGGTCACCAGTACAGGATAGCGGCTGCCCACGTCTCGGAAATTATCGAGTTGTTTTTTGCCGATATCGTCATCCCCGGTAATCCGCATGATATAGCGTTCATCAGCCGTGACCAGATCGGCATTTTCGTTAATTAAAGCCTGCCTCATGCGATCCGCGTGCTCCTGATCCACGCAGAAAAAAATGGTCTTATCAAACCGGGCAGTGTGCTTTTTGAGATAGTCCGAAACGACCTTGGCCACCAGCTTGGTGCGCTGCTCCAGCACAAGTTCCCGATCAAAGTCGTTGTTGCCGTACTCCCTGTCAGGGATAATGTTGCCAAAGCGATCTGTCTTACCGTCATAGGGTCGGTACCCTTCGGCATCTTTGTCCAAAAGCACCCGCAATACTCGATAGGGAGCAAGAAACCCGTCATCAATACCCTGCTTCAGGGAGTACGTGTAGATCGGGTCACCAAAGTAGTCGATATTAGAGGTGTCTTTAGTCTCTTTGGGGGTTGCCGTGAGGCCGATCTGCGTCGCAGGAGAAAAATATTGTAAAATTTCCCGCCACTCGCTGTCTTCTTTGGCGCTGCCCCGGTGGCACTCGTCAACAATGATGAGATCAAAAAAATTCTGGCTGAACTGTTTGAATACCTCTTTATCCCCTTCGCCCGTCAGGCCCTGGTAGAGGGCAAGGTAGACCTCATATGATTTATCAACCTTTCGATTGCGAATGATGGTCATTTTGTCTTTGAAGGGCGCAAAATCGTTGGTGTACGTCTGGTCGATGAGTGCATTCCTGTCAGCCAGAAAGAGAATACGCTTCTTGGCACCGGCCTTCCAAAGTTTCCATATAATTTGAAACGCGGTATACGTCTTGCCTGTGCCTGTAGCCATGACAAGCAAGAGACGATTCTGACCTTTCGCAATGACGTTTACCGCTGAATTTATGGCGCATAATTGATAGTAGCGCGGCGTTTTTTCTTCTCGTTCAACATAATAAGGCTGTTCTATAAGGCGCTCTTGTTGCTCATTGACACCTGTAAGATTTTTATAGCGTTGCCAAAGCTCTTGTGGAGAAGGAAAATCATCATTGGACAGGATGACCTCTTTCCCATCGTTCTCTTCCAGCCTGTTATGAAAAACGAATCCATCCCCGTTGGAAGAAAAAACAAAAGGAACCATCAGGCGTTGGGCATAATCCAGCGCCTGCTGCATTCCTGCCCCAAGAGCATGGTTATTGTCTTTGGCTTCAATGACTGCAAGAGGCTGGTGGGGCTTATGGAAAAGCACGTAATCGGCAAACTTGGCTTTTTCACGCTTGCATGAGCCACCACGGGCAATGATACGCCCGGCGGTGATGCTGTACTCTTCCCGAATTTGGGCAGCACCCCAGCCTGCGTTTTTGATGGCGGGAGTAATGAAGCGTGTTCGTATCTCTTGTTCGGTCAGTTGCTTTTTATGCACTGCTTGCCTCCCACCAGAGATTGACAAAATTTGTCTGGGTTCAAATAAATACGGTAGAATAAGAGCGGGGGCAGGTCAATGTGGCTAAAACCTCATCGCCCCCTGCCCGGCCCCCGACTGCGCTGCCGCTCCCGCAGTTTCTCTACTTGCCGGGCAATAGCGCGTTCAGCCGCGTCAACAAGGGCTGCAAACTCTCGTACACAGCGTTCAAGCGCGTCAAGTGCCCGGTTAAGGCCGCTTGTTCCGCTTGCAGGGTGCGGATTGCGTTCTTGAGGTTCGCCAGTTCTCCGCTATGCTGTTGCAGAGTCTGCGAATGGGCGATCTGGTTGTTGCGCAGAAGCTGTTCCGTCTGCGCCAGGGATTCTTTGAGCATGCGTTCCAGTTCGGTCATGGTTTACTCCAGTTTCCATGCGGGTTTGTTCTCGAATGTCCAGTTGTCTTTCAGCGTATGGGGAGGTGTCGGAACGATAAAGCGTCCATTGGGGGCGTTGTTCAGCGTCAATGGCCATGCAGCTATGGTTTTCTCCAAGTCGTTCTTGGTCTTCTGAAGTTCTTTGATCTCCGTTCGCAGAACCTGGGCCTGCTTCCCGGCCAGGGTCAGCAGGCCCCAGCCACCCAAGCCCGCGCCCGTCAGAATGCTCAGGCTCAGGAGCAGGCCGCGCAAGCATGTCCAGCCAAAGGCGCGGTGCAACGTCCGGCTGCGGGAGCTGATGGACTTTTCCAAGTTCCCAAGCTGGGCGAGGATAGCGGCTTCGGTTGTACTCAGCGCGTTTTGCGATGACTGCCGCAAGCTCTCGCTTAAGGCGCTGAACTGTTGCCGGGTCAGGCTCTCCATCTCTTGCCGCTCCTGTTCGACTTTGGCCCTCACTCGTTCGGCCAAGGATGCAACCGAGCTTTGCTCGGTGCGGACTGGGGGGCTCTGCGGGGGGCGTGAGCCCCCCGCTTGTTCCAAGGACGTGGCCGAAGTCCCAATGTTCTGCATACATGCCTCCTTTCAGGCGTAATTTCTCCCCGCTGTCAGGGTCTTTGACGGTGATGTAATCATTGCCTGCCCGGTTGATCTCCAGTCCGGCCTCTTGCAGGGCCATGAGCACCTCGGCGCGGTTGGAGGCCTGCCCTTGCTCCACCTTGGCCTGCACGTATTCGTGAATGGCCTCCTTGGCAGCGGCGCGGTCATCCGGCTTGGGCGTTTTGCCCCAGCGGAGCAGTCGCGCTCGGTGCAAATCCGCATGGGCTAGCGTGAACATGCGGGTGCGGGCCGGGTCATCCGGTCTGGCCCAGCCCTCGCGGTGGTTGTGCAGGTCGCGGAACAGGTCAAAATGCTTCGGCCAGCCGGGCGGACAGGGGTTGAATGCCTTGCCGCTGGCAAGCTCCACACGCGGAATCACAAAGTGCAGTTCGTGGTGCCCGGCGTGAACGTGCCGCACCCAGAGGATATTGCGCTGATCCGCCTCCAGCCCGGCAAAGGCCAGGGCCTCAAAATCGTCCATGACGCGCTGCTCCTGCTCCGGCGTCACAGTATCGTCGGGGTGCCACGACAACGCCCCGGCGGTGAAACGCCATTTGCTATCCAGCGAGTCGATGAGCGAGCGCGTCACCTCCGGGTCGCCGCGCAGCACATCCGGCAGATGGGCGTCGCGTCCGGGGTAGTCTTCGCGCACAAGGTAGTTGGTGGGGCCTTCGCCCGCGCCTTGGCCGTGAGGGAACACTTTCATATACATGGCGCTTCCTCTGGTGCGGGCGGCGGGGCGGTGTCTGCTCTTACCGCATTTTCAAGACTGACCAGGGCGGTGAGCACGTCCAATGCTTCAGCGCGGGCCTTGTGGGTGTTGGCCCAGCGGGCAAGCTGATTGAGGTTCGCGCCGATGCGGGCGAGTTGTCGGACGCGCTCTTTCTCCAGAGGCGTCTGCCGCAGGCGATAGTCCAGGGCACGCTGGCGGATGAAATCCGTCACGGTCTGGCCCTGGGCTGCGGCCTTGGCGGCGATGGCCTCCTTCTCCGCCGGAGTGACGCGCAGCTTGATCCACGCGTTTCGGGTGTCGCGTTCCGGCTTCATGGCTTTGGCCTTTCTGTCTTGGCAGGGTTCGAAGGGCGGCACGCACTCGCCAGCCCCGGCAGGGGGCACCGCGTCAGCGTGTGCCCACAACGGGTAGGCTGGCCCTCGCCTTTAACGCCATAGGTCAGCACGCAACGCTCTACAGCTGCGAAATATGAAAAAAGCGAAAGAAGCGAAAAAAGCCTCATGAGCGGGCCTCCCTTTTTTCGCTAAATTCGCCTTTTTCGCTTTGTTCGCTTATTACGCGCAACGCTATGATGAGTCGGGGGCGGCCTGCATTTTTCTGTTTCTGAATGTTGATGCGCTGTTGCCCCTCCAGTTGTTGCAGCAGCGGTTGCAGACGCTCGCGGGGCACATGGCGGTTGAGGGCGGCGCTGAGTTCCGTAGCTGTGAGCGGCCCGGCCTTGAGCGCCTCCAGCACTTTTTCCTCCAGCGGATCGGCCACGCGGTCGCCAAAAATATACAGCGCCGATTCCTGCGCATAATTCCACATAGACAGGGCGGCTTGCAGGTGGTTTTCGGCAATCCGCTCCGCGCCTTCCAGCAACGCATAGATGAGGGCCAGCCGCAAAGTCTGGGCCTCGGCGCGGTTGATGATGCTCCCGGCAAGACCGCTGTGCTCCTGTGAAAGCTCGGTGTACAGGCTTTCCCACAGCGCCACAGCGGGCGGCGTCATGGTCATGGTTCCGCGTCGCTGGGCAAGGCCCACCAGCCGCCAGAGTTCGCGCTGCAACGGGGCCAACTCTGCGTCGGGCATTCGTGCGGGCAACGGCACCAACTTGGCACGGCGGGCGCAAATCCACAGAAAGCGGTTGCCGAAGCCGTTCACGGCCTGTACCTCGCCCAAGCACACGGCCAGCTCCTGCATGGTGATGTGGGTCAGAATGCTTATGTGCGCCCCGCGCACGGTCACGGGGTTGTTTTTGGTGAGCGGCGCGTAGTCGCCGGAATCCCAGAAGCAACGGATGCCCATAGACAGCGTGTTGCCCTCGCGCTTGGTGCAGGCCAGCCCGCTGGCGAACTCCTCGTCGAGAATGATGAGGCGCTTGTCTCCCTTCTCGCGGACGGGCTCGTTGGGGTTCTGGCGCTGGTGGCGTTCTCGCTCTTCGTCTGACTCGTCGCGCACATGATGGGCCAGCCCTTCGCCGGTGGAGAGCGGGCCGCCGCTTTCTCTGGCGGGCAAGGCCACGCCCCAGCCTTTGAGGTCGGCGGGTTGGCAGTGATCGCGGGCAAAGAGCTTGGTCACGGGGTGGCGCGACGTGCCCTTGCGGGCCTTGCTGGAATTGCCGCAGATGACGGCAAAGAGGCGTGGCGGGTGGATGGTCTCGCCAATATAGAAGTGCGGGCCAAGGCCGGAGCGCCCGCCGTAGCTATAGACCTCTGCGCCGAAGCGCACCAGGGCGGTGATGCACACTGCTGCCGGGTCGGCCTCGCTGTTGCGTGTGGCAAGGCGTACAAAGTCACCCAGCAGGCCGGGGCAGGCATCCCAGGAGAAGCGCGGCCACTCTTTCAGGGTGAGGTCGTCGGTGTCGGGCGGCGGGGGTGTGTCTACTTGTATTGCGGCCATATGGCCGCCATTGCGCGACGAAACGGAGCGGCAAAAGTCTTCCACCGTCAACGCCTCATGCAAAGCGGCGTGTGGGTTGAAGCCTTCCGGCACAGGGTCAGCCACGTCCCATTTCTCAGGAAGGCTCGCTGACGGCAGCACAATGTGGACGCTATCGACGGTACTCTTCAGCAGAGACGCAATTTCCAGCGCGGCCTTGAAGCCCGGCTCATCATTGTCCGGCCAGATAGTGACGGTGCGGCCTGCCAGTGGCGACCAGTCCGCTTTGCCCACGGCATGGGCTCCGCCACTCCAGGTGAGTACTGCGCAGTGAGGAAAGAGTACCTGCGCGGCGTCCGCAGTTTTTTCGCCTTCCACCAGCAGCACAGGGCTGTCTGTGCGTTGAAGACCGGGCAAGCCGTAGAGTGGGCGCGGCTCCGGCAGGGCCTTCCATAGCCATTGCGGACGGCCTGTGCCGTAGTGCCCGAAACACAGCGGCAGAATAGCTTTACCCTCTGGCGTATCAAAGCGGGCCACATAGCCAAGGGTGCGCCCTTGCACGTCAGCATACGGCCACAGGCCGGACGCCTGCCCTTGCTGTGCATGGCAACGCGGCGGCTGGGGTGCGGACTCCGGCACGGGCAGAATAATTGTGAACTCGGCTGGCTGCCGGAGCGGCTGCGGTGTGTTCTGGCCAGTGTCTATGTGGTACCGCAGCGCCAACTCGTGAGCAGCCTTGCCCTGACGCATGTTCCAGACCTTGGCGGCCAGGGCGATGACATCGCCCCAGCTCTCGCCCGTGGCAAAGTCGCTGCCCTTGCCTGTACCAATGCTGGTGGAACATGATGTGCCCGCGTCGCCCTGCAAGGATGCGCAGACATATTCCTTGCCGGAGATGCGCCCGCCGGGCAGAAGGTCTGCCAGCACTTCCGGCAGGCGCGGAGCAAGGGCAGCTTTGACCTGCTCAAAAATGCCGGTCATTTGCCACCACCCAGTTGAGGCGCAGTATCAACGGTATGTACGCCCCGCGTGGCGAACCATGCGTCCAACTCGGCCAGATCATACATGACGCGGCTGCCGAGCTTGAAATAGCGCGGGCCTTTCTTGCGGCAGCGCCACAGTTCCAAGGTGCAGGGCTTCACGCCGAGATAGGCAGCGGCTTCCTGGGTGTTGAGCTTTCTGTTGGACATGGTGAATCTCCTTCTATGGGGTTGCATGGTTCTCGGTGCGGACAAAACAGCCCGGATGCGAAAACGTAGCCCGTTATCAAAGGAGAAAAAATTGGCATGTCAGAAAAGCCTAAACAAAACCTCCCTATCTCAGGTTGAGACAGGGAGGTTTTGTATTTTAATGCGTTAATTCAGCCTATTACTACATGGAAAATCCGTCGCGCAACGAAACTGACCCACTCAGGTTGTCGTACTCTCCTCACCCTGGCAAGGCGCTCCCCCCTGATTGATATACTCTTTAGGCATGGCCTCGCGGAAAAGTTCCACATAAGCGGCAGGCACGTTTTCTATGCCACGCAATTTGCCGATGGCCAGATATTTGCGCTTGATGTCTTCACGAGACAGGGTGCGTGGAGGTTTCACCTCGCGGGTGACGGTATGAGCAAGTTCTATAAGCACAGTCATGTGTTTTTGCGCGTCTTCAAGTTGCAATTTCAAACGCCCCGCACTTCCTGAGGCAGATGTATATTGCCCTGTCACCTTCTTGTTCTCTTGGCGTAAGTCAGCGTTCATCTTTTCAAGAACCGCCAATTGGGCGGCTGTAGTGTCAATACTCTGTATCTCCTGCCCCCACTTTGTTTTCTCCGCTTGGATGATGGATTGTATTTCATCGTAGTCACAGCAGTAATGCGCTGATCCTAACGCGCTAAGTCGATCAGAACGGAAAAAAAGTGGGGAAAGAAACGTAGAAATGATCTTGCACTGTACGTTATCCGTCACATCAACGCCAAGTGGGGCTTTTGACCTGAACACACTGATAGCATAATGCTTGAGCACCTTGATACTCTCAGCATGTGTAGTGGCGTGCAGCAGGCGCATAGCTTCATTGAGGCGAATCGCCTTTGCCAACGTCGTTGTCCCCCAAAGAGAAAAGAAGTGGTACACAAGTAAGCAGACAGGCGCTGTCACCAGAAAACCACAAATAAGCACGAATATCACACTCAAACCAAGGTCATACATGGATGCATCAGCGACAGCCCGGCGCAACAGTATGGCGCATATGATGGCGGTCGCGTACAGCCCAAGTATACCCATGATAACCACTGCCATGTAGCGGATGGTTCTGATGGTATTCAGCTTTTGCGCAGAGTTCATACCAGCACTTCCCACTTGCCGCCCTTTGTGGGGCCGACCCGGCGTATTGCTCCAGTTTCCTTGAGGCGCTCCAGGTGCCGTAAGACAGTCCTTTTGGAAACACCTAGTGTCTCAGCGAGCTTTTTACTTGTCATCTTAGGCTGTTGAAGCAATATAGCCAACATGACCGATGCCATTTCCAGTGACGGATCAAATTTTTCTGGTGACATTTCTGATGACGAGGCCTCTATTTCTGGTGCCATTTGTGACATTTTCGGTGACACTGTCACCAATGGACTCGCATCCAAGGGAGCCCGATGCACAATGCTCGTGAACAGGCATCCGTCACGGTCGTCAATGAATTCTATATGCGGCCAGTTCTCCAGGGCGCGGTTTATCCCTGAGCCAAGTCCGTGGTAAGGCAAAAGCCCCTTGGCGGCATAGGAAACCAAGATGGGGTTACGAATGTTGGAGTTGCCTTCCTTTATTTTGTCTACCGTCAGATTGTTGGGCAGGTGGCCGGGGCTGATGATCTCAATGCGGTTGTCAAAAATGAAAATGCGTATGGCCGCGCTGACCAGATAGTCCCTGTGAATGAGCGCATTAACCAGCAATTCTTCAAACACAACAGGAGAAATCTCTGCTATTCCGGGAGCATTCACCCCTTGACCAGCCTGAACCTTATGCAGGTTCCGCATGATAAAAGCGTGGCTGTTCTCAAAAATTGTGCGCAGGGGGCCAGAGAAATCTTCTGTATCCACATATTCAGTTGAATGAATTTTGTTGCCAGGGTAGCGGATGGCCTTGACCACAAACTGCGGCACAATCCATTCTGGGCGCTCAGTGAACATGAGCACCCCGGCGAGGTTCAGCACGCCACTGTCGGTAGCCAGGTTCATGTTTTGCAACAGGCGCAGCAGATCATCAGGTGCTTCAGGGAACTCGTGTGTGTGGTGTTTATGGAGAAAATCCCGAAAACGCAGCCTGTCCAGCTTGTCGATGCCCGCCTTGGTGGGGAGCTCGTCAGCGTGAAACTGTGAACTGATCTGGAACAGGCGGCGCAACTCCTCCTTGGAGTTCACCCGGCGCTTGTCGGAGCCCGCTTTCAGCCAGATGACGCCGTTTTTATCAAAGTACGGCTTGTCCAGCCCCTTGGGCACGGTGAGTGCGATCACCAGATTGCCGTTTGCCAGCAACACGTTTTCTGTAAGCACGGTCAGCGGGCTGCGCACCAACTGACTGGCGGCATTGCTGATAAGTTGATTGATGCGGCCCACAGCCTCGCGGGAAAGGCCCTGGGCGTCGCCGTGATCCGTCACGCCGATGAAGATGGTGCCGCCGTCAGTATTGGCAAAGGCCGCCATTTCCGCCGCCAGAGATTCGGCATTGTGGATGTCGGCTTTGAATTGGCGGGAACTGTCTTCGCCCAGGGCAACCTGGGCAAGCAGGTCATGTTCGGTAAGGGGCATGGCGGGCCTCACTGCGTGTCTATGTTGTTCTGACGGCATCATACTGTGTCAAAGCAGGGCTGCATAGTGGTGAAAGTATGCAAGCCCTCACAGCCCGGCCAGTATCTTCGCCGCTGCGTTGCCCGCTGCCGTCATGGATTCGGGCAGGAACTGGCCGTATTTTTTCTTGGTGAACTCGGCGTTTTTGTGGGTGAGCATTTCCGCGATCATGTCCAGAGTGAACTGGCCGCTGTTGGCCAGGGTCACGGCGAAGTGATGCCGCAGTCCGTGGAAAGGCCGGAATTTGGGCGGCAGGTTGGCAACCTTGCGGATGGTGTCCACGGCACTGCAATCCTTGCGCAGGTTGCCGTCCTTGCCGGGGAAGACATAGGGGCTGCCAGGAAAGCGTTCGTCCTTCCAGGCCAGTTGGGCGCGGATGGCCTCTTCGGCCACGTTGCTGAGGCCGATGGACACCGACTTGCCGCCCTTGGGGTCGCGGATGCGGATAAGCTTCATGTGAAAGTCAAGGTCGCCCACTTCCAGCTTAAACATTTCGCCGCGTCGCATTCCGGTGAAGAAGGCCAGCAGCAGCATGTTGGCCACGTCGCGCACGGGCCATTCCCTGAGTACGGCCAGAAAGCGCTGGGCCTCCTCCGGCTTCAGGTACTCAATGACCTCGTTATCCTTGACCGGCATTTCAATCTGAAAGCTTAGCGCCGGGCAGCGATTGGTCTTGTAGCCGAAGTTGACGATGCGCCGGAGCAGCTCAAGGGCATTCCATACTGTGGCGGGTTTGCGGTCACTCAGGGATTTGCGCAACTCTTCGATGACCTGGGGCGTGATTTCGGTGACGGTGCGCTTACCGCACAGCGGGAGCAGGTGGTTCTGGTAACGGTTTTTGTCGGTGACTATGCCCTTGAGCGTGGGGCCTTTGATTTCAAAATAGGCGTCGCCGATTTCCTGAAAGGGGCGGTTCTTTTCGTTCTGCTCGCGGCGTATCTCTTTGGTGGTTTTGACTTCTTCACCGTGGCGCACAGCCTTGACGCGCTTGGCGCGGATTTCCGCCGCCACTTCCGCGCTGTAGCCTTCGGAAATTCTGCCGACCTTCTCCCAGATCAGGCGGCGGCCCGAGCGGAAGTTGATGTAGAAACAGAGGTCTGGTGACCCGTTGTGCATTTCTGTTGTCTCGTAGACATATACCCCGGCCCACTTCTTCGGATGGTAGCGTCTTTTCTGCGTGGCCATGTCATTTTCCTGGCTGAAATAGTGCGTTTTCGGTTTTCTAACCACCGATTTTTTTCTAACCTATTTCTAACCAAGGCGTCAAATTCCACCTATTATCTTCGGGTGCAGTCGGAGATGAAAACTTTATATCATTTTGAAAATAAAGAACTATTAAAGTTCTTTCTAGCCAATCAAGGGCTTTCAAACACCTTCAAAAAGGGCTCATAACCCGAAGGTCGTAGGTTCATCCTGCCAACGCAACCAAAAAATTCAAGCCGTTAGAAGAAATACTTCTAAAGGCTTTTTTCTTTTTCCTACCCTATTCCTACCCGCCCTCTTCCTTTTTAGCCCGCTACAATATATACTTTACTTGTTATGCGTCGCAGATCATGAAAACCTTGCCCCGCTCTTGTGCATTGAGGACTTATTATGAAATTACATATTCCTGAAGTGTTAACTAGCTTGCCAAGCTGTGCCCCCCAAATAATTCATGAGGTCAACCCAATAACTTGGTTTGAACGTATCATGCGAGAAGGGCATGAATACAAGTTAGCAAGGCTTCAGATTCAAGCTCAATCTGAAAAAGACCAAGAAGCTCTTAATATAGAGCTTGCCAGGCTGAATGCTCAAAAAGAGGCTTATCTTGCTTCTATTGATAATGAACGTAGACTAATTGCCGAGGCAAATCAGCCAACAATGCGAGCACTTGAGGCATTTTTTAAAGACTTAGACCAAGTGAATAGTCAATTGGATGTCATACTTAATAAAATACTTGATCAGGCTGGAGAAATGGAAGGCGAATTTTATGATCGCTTAATAAGCATGCACGCATCAATATTTAGCCGTAGGACGGAAATATATAAAAATATTCAGCAAACTCTCAAACATAGTAGGAGTAATATTAAAGAACAGCTCACGGCAATCAGCGCAAAGATTTCATATCAAAAAGCACTGCAAGAAAAGGATTAGCAATGTTGCGCATAGTTATTGCTGCTGGGACTGTTGCTGCTACAATTTATTATTTATTTGTAAGAGATACGGATAATGCGAAGAAAGAATATCGTGCGGAAAAAATAAAGTATATAAGCGAGACAGGAGAGCTTAGAGCAAAGATTGCCCAAGTCAAAAGAGAAATAAGCTCACTTTATGACCCATTTAAAGCTATCCATTCATTGTATGTTGAGAGTATACAGTGTGCAGACAATGCGTATTTGGCAAAAACTAAAATATCATCTGTAATAAAAGAAGCATATATCAGTATAGATGTTGTTAAGAAAAAAATGTCTGTCATGTATGAATCATCTAAAATGTGTAGATCTCAACAAGAAAAAGACAATGTACATAGTGAGCTTGCTGAATTAAAAAAGTTAAAGAATATTCTTTATGAAGAGCAAAAGAAGAGTATAGAAGAAAGAAAGAAATTTATGTCTATGGTACTCGAATTTAATAGTGAAACACGCGCATTAAAAGAATACATTCGTGACAATTGTGGGTACGGAGGGCGTGTATGGTATGAACGAAAGACAACTCAAATAGCACCCCCTAAGTGCTAGGCTTTAGAAGCCAGACAAACAATTATCAGCTACTGACGAAGAAAAGCTTGCACTCTATATCAATTTCGTTTCACGCTCCCACCTGAATTCTTCAACATTGACTGCTTGGCGTTAATACAATTCGGATCATCCTTGAGCTGGCCCGGATTGTTGGCGCAGATTTTGAGCTGTTCGGCTCTTTCCTGAGGGTGCTCAGTATACCACTGAACTGTTTTGACTTCCTTCTTCGGTTCCTCGTTGCAGGCCGTCAAAGTTGTTCGCGGCAGGTATTGCTGCTTTGCCATATTGGCCTCCCAGGCTCATCGCCATACCTTGACCCCTTTATAGCAAAACAAATACGGAAAGTCGAACGTATAAATCCCGGCTCCCAGCCAGAGCCACGCGTACCCCGAGCTGTTTGCGGTTCTCGGCGGCCAGGTGCCGGATTTGCGCGGACTTTTTTTAAGGGGGCACGGGGGAAACAGTGCCGCCCTAGGCGTTCAACAAGGGGATGCAATCAGAAATATTACAGGAGAGTTTGGAGCGAAAGCCGTAGGGATGTGGAGAACTGAAACTAGTGGGGTTTTTGCCACATCGGGCACCGGCGGAGGTTCACACGATTCCAATGGCTGGGGGACTCAGCGTTTTCAATTCGATGCCTCTCGGGTCGTGCCGACAGCCGAAGAAAACCGTCCGGTGAATACCGCTGTCCGCTTTCTGGTCCGAGCTCGGCCATAGGCGGGCTCCCAGCCCATGCCGCGCGTACCCCGAACTGTTCGCGCTTATGGGCGGCCAAACGCCCGATTTGAGGGGGCGTGTTCTTTGGGGCGACGCCGTGCCCGGCAAGGCTCTTGATGCCGGGTTGCCCAACATATCAGGTGGCGCTGTAGGCTTGGCCTCAAACCCTGGCTTTGGTGAAGTTCAAACAGCCTATGGGGCTCTTCGGATTACGAGAACAGGCATTGGGGGCGTGTTGTACTACAATGCCCCTACCACAGCCGCCTTTGATTTAGACGCGTCTCGCTCTTCGGCTGTTTATGGGCGGAGCACCACGGTACAGCCTCCGGCGCTTACCGCCCGCTTTCTTATCCGCGCCCGGCCATGATCGAATGTATTTCCATAATTTCGTGTTACTGGCTTAAAATATCACATTCTGAAATTCCGGCAGGTTAGCAGTCTGGCCAGCCTGGCTCCGGAACTGCGGTCGCAATCCGGTTCGTGTCACGATTCCCCAAAGCATCCGGGCTCTGGCCAGAGCCCGGATGCTTATTCTATGGCCGGGCGCGGATCAGGTAGCGGACGGCCATATTCACGGGGCGGTTTTCGTTGGATGTGGGGACTACTTTTGAAGTGGAAAAGCGGAGATGCATGGTTCGGCCGGTCGGGGATCCCCCATTGCTATGATAGAATCTCCCTCCTTGAACATACCCAATTGCCCCTGAAGCTCCAGGCCATCCGTCTTCATATGCCGACGCCACGCCGTCTAAGCTACCCTGAATATCACGAATTGAATCCCCCTGAAGTGCTCCCAACTCTCCGCTTTGATGGGTCACGTTTCCATAATGAGTTGAGGTTTGCGCCCCATATCCACGCAGAAACAGCCCCCGCAGATCAGGCGTCTGGCCGCTGAGAACCGCGAACAGTTCGGGGTAAACTGACTGCGATATGCTTTGTCCGTTACATTCCAGCCAGTTATCCATGTCGTCCGGGTTCTTCCCAACTGGCCACGCGAAGATCATCCCGACCGGGATGCCCGCGCCTTTGGCCTTTACCTCCACCTTTGTGGGGTCAAAGCTGGTGGAGTCAGCGCCGTGGATCGGCGCGCTGGCCAGAAGGGGCAGCAGGAGGAATGCCGCGCAGAGAAGGGAAAGAAGGCGTTTTTTCATGGGGTAGTTTCTCCTTGTTAGTAGTTAATGCGTTGTGTCTATGAATGATTATTGCCGCTATGCTGTCTCAAACTCTGGAAGATACGTATCAACAGCGGATTTAGCAGCATTCGGAGCCAAGTGACTATATCGCATAGTCATGCGTAAATCAGAATGCCCAAGAAGTTGTGACACAATAACTATTGGAACATCCTTTTGAACGAGCCAAGAGGCAAAAGTATGTCTGAGCGTATGGAATACAACCCGTTCACGTCGATCTACAACCCCATTATTGAATCCACACTTTTCAACGGCCTTCTTAAAAGGCCGCGTCTGCGTAGCGTTAATATTGATATTGAATATTGGTCTTTCCTTATCTCCATCACGAGAATTGTCTAATAATACTTTAAGCGCCTGCTTATTTAAGGGAACAACTCTATTTTTATTTGACTTTGTATCTTTTATATGAACACTTAAGTCAATAAAATTTATATCATTAAGTGTTATTTTAAATATCTCTCCAGCCCTTAAACCTGTATTAAGGGCAAATATTGTAATATCGTGCCAAAGTTTTGATGAAGCTTTTAAATTAGCTAGAAGCTTAGCTGCTTCGTCTTTTGAGAGATACCTTATTCGTTTATTATCAAATTTTGGCATTCTAAACACAGGGATAGGTCCTGGGTATAATTCCCATTCTATTGCCCTCCGTAATACACGGCGCAGTAAAGAGAGGCAGTGATAAACAGTCTGCGGGCTTAGATTGCGTGACTCCAGGTTTTGACGCAATAAGGCTATTTGAAGATTCTTTATATCTGATAATGGAGTGTTACCAAGGCACGGCTCCAAATAAGTACGATATCGCCCCTCCTCGGTTCCTTGTGCCTTGTCACTGGCGCTTGAGAGAACCAGTTTCGCATAGAGATTCCAAGCCGTGGAAAGTGTGTTGACGGATGACTGTTTTTCAGAAAAGATTTGGTCAGCCATGAAGTGATCTCCAAATGTCAGTTCTGGTTAGGCCGCAAGTCCTTGTGCCTCAAGGGCTTGCGGCTGATTTCATTATTCCTGTCGCCGGGTCAATTCTTGTTCTGGCTTTTGGCTGCTTCCGTGCGCGCGCTTTCAATCCGTGCCCGTAACGATGAAGCGACACTACCCTTGCGCTCCCCCTTGCTATGACTGGCTTCACGGCTGGCGTTCCAGAGATTACCGGCCGTACCCTTGAGCATGCCGCCCACGCCTTCCGCGCCCTGGGCCTTCGCGGCCATCGCAGCCCGGCCCACATTAGCCACGCCGGAACCCAAGGCCATGCCCGCACCCATCATGCCAGCGCCCAGGGCCGTGACCGTGGATGTAAGAGCTTGGCCGGAGCTGACGTGTGAACCCTGGATGATCCCGGCCACCGTGTCGGGGAGCTGCTTGACCAGGGCATAGAAAATGACGCAGAAGCAGAGGGTAACGCCGAGCTGTCCATAACTTGCATTTTCCGCATTTTTTAACCTCATGATGAAATCAATGCCAACGCCCATAACCAATTGCATGGTCATGAGTTTGAAGGCTACAGCGAAGACATAGCGCAGGGCATTGATGGCATAATCACGAAGAAATGATGTTGCTCCAAGGCCAAGTAGAACAGACGATGCGCACATGGCGATGATGCATTCGCATTTAATAAGAATTATTTGTAGTGTTATAAGCGCAAAGCAAAACATAATTGCAAAACCAACCAATATATAGGCAAGAGACTTTGCTGGAGAAGAAAGTTTTGTTTTGTTAAATATATTTTCCGCTATTTCGAGGCCAACTGTAAAAGGTTTGTCAGAAGCATCAGTAAGAGTCGTAGCCTCACCCGCTATTGATTTCAGCCCATCAATGACATTCCAGGTCCAAGTATGATAGTTGTTGATAACAGCCAAGAAGAAACCCGCTGCCAACAAGACAAAGCAAAAATTCTTGATTGTTTCACGTATGTCAGAAGCGCCAAGAGACATCTTTATGCCAAGCCAAGCTACCTCTAGCACAGCGCACCAGTAAAAAAGCTGTTTTGCATATTTGAGCATAACATTTTCATATTTTGATAAGCCTTTGTGAAATGTTGTGACAATTTCAGAGACGACAGTTCCACCTTGTGAAGCGGCATATATTGTATTACTATCGATAAAAATTAAATCACAAAGGAGTAATGACATGAGAAAAAATATTTTTATGATTGTTGTGTTTGCTTTTTTATTGATCATATCAAAGACTTCCTTCGCATTTGATTTATATGGTTGGTGGAAATCAGATTCTGGAGATAACTACTTAAAATTGATTAAAATTGATAAAAAATCTTTTTGTGGATTTTTATATGACATATTAAACTCACAAGGTAATATAATTAAAATATCACTCAATTATGACTCTCCAACAACTATAAAAATAAATAGTGCTGACAGCATAACTGTGTCATATCCATCAGAGTTAACACTTACATATGAACGTATCACAAGCGATACTAGCCTATCGAAAGAGGCAGTACTAAAAATAACCAGAAACTAGAAAGGGTCAGGATACGATTTCATATCAAGCCTTCCAAAGCCGTCTATCATTTGGCGGTGTAGTTCCTGCTCCATTTGATCTTCCTTCTCCGCCTTCACTTGGCCCGCCAAATCCGATTGAACCTTAGTCGCTATGAGTTCGCGGAGTTGGCGGGCTTCCTGTATCTGGAGCGCCGCAAGCTGATTTCCGGCCATGAGGGCCTTTTGCTGGCCGTCAGGCGTGGAAAGTAGTTCATTCATGTAGGCTTCCAGTTCGCCGGATTCTTCCAGGTCTTTAAGCTGGCTTCCGGAGAGCTGAAAGGTCGCCCTGGTGGACTCGTCCACCCGGCGGCTCCAACTGTCCCAATTGGTCCGATAGGTAGCGCCGCCTTGGGAAAGCATGTCCTTGGGCAGACCAGCCAGCTTCTTGAATTCGTCCTGAGTCTGGTACAGGCCGTCAAAGACGCTGCCCAATCCGGCGACATCGTTACGCAGGGTATTCAGCGTGCCCGTGATCTGGCCGACCTTGGAGAGTTCGCCGGATACTTTGCTGATAAGGTGCGCGGGCAGCATGACGGTGTTTTGCACCATATTTGTGTACTGTTCGATATTCTGCTGTACCATTTGAAGTTGTGCGGCGGTCTGTTGAATGGCTTCATCGTATTCCTTGAGCAGCGTTTTAAGTTGTTCAAGGCTGGTGGCCTTTTCAATGGCCTGCGTCACCCTGTCACTGCAATTGGTACAGTACACAGTGTACGCCGCGCTGGAATTTACTGCCAAGAGAACGAAGGCCAGGAAACAGAGAAAGATTTTCATTGCTATCTCCTTGGAGTCTCAGACGTCAGCAAAGGTCCGCCTGCTCGACGCAGGAAAGAATCTGATTCCAATACCGCTTGAGCCGCGCCTTGACCGCTATGGAAGTGGAGCCGCTATTGATTCCGGCCTCAAAACTCTGGCGCTTGGCAAGAAGGTCTTCCAGGTCCTTGCCGATCAGCGCCTTATTGCCTTCCGGCAGCCGGATCAGCGCGTGGAACTGATGCGAGTGAGCCTTGTAGATTTTGAAATCCTCAAAAGGTGTGCCGTCGATGGCAATTTCACCGAAGAACGGATTGAGCCAGACCACCAGGGGCGAACCGGGGAAACCCTCAGCAAGTTGGGCTAATCCCTGAAGCGTATCCCCCAGGGCTTGACCTCCAGTGACGATGGAATGGAAAAAGACCGTGTGCCCGGCTTCGGCCAGGAGAGAAAGGACGTCATTTTCTTGCAGGTACGCGCCCAGAGCAATGAAGGAGGAAGCGCCGTTATCGACTATAACGTGCGAGCCTTCCGGGGCGTTTACAAGGGCCTCAAGCAAGACATCGAACTTGCGGGCCTCAATGTTGCCGTCTTTCATAATGGCGAGCGTTGTGACATTGAACTCTCTGAAAGCCGCCAGAGTGGCATTTACAGGGTCCGTATCGTAGGCTGCCACGTCTTTGCCGAAGTGCCGAAACGACTGATACAGAAAGGAAGCGACCATGGATTTTCCCACGCCGCCCTTGCCCTGCAAGATAAAATGGATTGTTGCCATCTGGTTACTCCTTCTGTGGACCGAGTTCTTTCATGAAATCGTATTTCTTTTCACCAAATGCCGCCTTCTGTTCGCCTCCGGCTCTGCGGGGACCGCACTTGGCCGGAGATTCGGCATGCCCAACCGGCGCGACATTCGCAGTGCCTTTTTCCTCTATATTCGTGGCTGACTGTTCTGTGCTTGAGTGATTTTTTGCAGAGTTAGCGTCAGTTTTTTTCCGCCTTTTCTGTTTTAATTCTGGAAAATTGTTATTTAAAATTACGCAAAACCGTCTATAGCTCATGTTGATTTTCGATATGAGCTCTTCATAAATCATTCTTTTGGTCATTCCAGTCTGGATCATTTTTCTAATCAGAGCTTCATTCGCCAAGTATTCTACTTTTGCCAAGCCGTAGCGCAGCTTCATTGCGTCTTTCCCTGGTATGCAGATTCAACCTGATATTGCTTTAAAAACGTTAACACATCACTATCTGTTTCCACTTGTTCCGCGCTCGGCGCTTTTCTCTGTCGGTGAAGTAGGGACCACAAGCCCCAGGCCGGACCCCGTTTGCTCTGCCCATCGGCAAAGCGCGACAGGAAAGCCTCAAAGACTGGCCGCGCTGCTTCCAGGGCCGGATCAGTCCGGTGCTGATCCTCCAAGCGCTTCATGCAGCGTTGGACCTGCTCGCCTTTTTCTGGAGTCATGACCGATTCGCCCGCTGGCGACGCCGGAGCCTCGGGCGCTTCATCCAGCCAGCGCCGACCACGGAGCCAGTTGACGAGCTGCGGCACAAAGCGGCCATGCTCCCTGTTCCAGCTTGCGGAAGCCCGAAAGCGATCCAGGGCCGCCAGCAAGGTATCCAGGACCGGAAGCGCCCCGCGCCGCCAGAGTCGATGCCACGCGGAGCGAGCGAGTTCCTTTGCCTCTTGGCGCGGATAAGCAGACCAAAGGCGCTCAAAAATGGAATTTGCCGAAAGAAAATCCCCCCCACCCCGCTTGATGCGGGCATGGGCTGCGCGGGAGGGCGTTGCGCAGCTTTTGGGGGGTAAGGGGGGATATTTATCTAGATTTTCTTTAGACTCTTTTCTGTAGCCAAAGTTTGCCTGGGGGTAGCCAAAGTTTGACTGCCTCCTGATCGGGATAGTAGAAACCGTGGAGGCCGATTCAGAGCGGGGACGCAGCAGCACATAGGTGGAGGCGCGATAGGCCGCGCGGCGGATGTCCAACAGTCGGGCGCGCACCAGTTCACCCAACCAATTCTTGATGCTTGAAACGCTGTAACCCAACTCCTGGGCCAGGAGCCTATGGGAGGGCCAGCAGTGATCTTTGTCGGAGGCATGACCGCAAAGAAGCGAGTACAGCAGCTTTGCGCCGGGAGAGAGGTTTTCCCGCAGCACGAATGCAGGCAGAATGGGGCCGGTGATCCGGTCCTTGGGGATGAAAGTTTCCATGTCTGCTACTCCAGACAGGCCGAGAAAAAGAGCGTAAAACAGAGCTGCGGAGCTTGACGCCGCTAAGCCTTTCGGCTAGAGTCTAACCACAAAATTTGCGGCTACTCCCGCAGATGAGCCTACGTGTTAGCGCACGTAGGCTTTTGCCTTTTCTGGGCCTATGTTTTCCTCAAACTCTATCCTCTTGAGTTGAGATGGTGCTGAGCGGCTGGCTCGTCAGGCCGTGGGCTCCGATCCCACGGCGACGCTGGACGCAAATGCGCCAGCGTTTCGCCTCTGAGAAAAAGAAAAGCCTTTTCGCCCAGCCGTGCGGCATAGGCAAAAAGGCTTTTCAAAAAGTGGACAGGAAAGATGGGGTTCGTTGAAAAATGGAGTCCAAACGCCAAGACCCTGGAACGCGCAAGCGTTCCAGGGTGAAGGTATTTCACTCCAACCCAAGGGATGGAGGAGTTTGCTGGCGGAGCGGAAGGGACTCGAACCCTCGGCCTCCGGCGTGACAGGCCGGCGTTATAACCGTCTTAACTACCGCTCCGTGGTGGGCAGTACAGGACTTGAACCTGTGACCCCCGCCGTGTGAAGGCGGTGCTCTACCAGCTGAGCTAACTGCCCTCGTCGGGAGACATTTAAGTATGCGAAACAGGCTCCAGAGTCAAGCGGAATTCATCGAGTAAAAAAATTTTTACAAAAACAAAATATTAACTCATTAATTTTAAACAATAATTTTTTAAAAGCTCGCGCGAATGCCGCACCTCGACTTGCGGGGCGGTTTGCGGAGTGATAGAGCTTAATCAATGACTCAGGGGTAACGGACAGCACAATGAAATTCCCATGGAAACAACTCAGAGCGGCCGCGTTATGCGGCTGTATGCTTTTGGCGGCCCAAAGCGTTTTGGCCCGCGTGGTGGACGGCAATAACATTATGGATCAGCGCATGAGCGAGAACCTCTGCGCCATTACCTTTGATGACGGCCCCTCGCGCAATACGCCCCAGCTTCTGGACATGCTCGACCAGTACGGCATCCCGGCCACTTTTTTTCTGCTGGGCAAGCAGGCTGAACTTCATCCGGGCATCGTCCGGCGCATCGTGGCCGAAGGCCATGAAATAGGCAATCACTCCTATTCCCATCCCAACCTCCGCTTGCTGTCATCGGAGCGCAAGGACGAGGAAATCCGCCGTACCGACGCCATTCTGCGTTCCCTGGGGGCCACGCCGCTTTTCCTGCGGCCGCCCTACGGCGCGTTTGACCACAACACCGTGGAAACCGCCGAGTCTCTGGGCCTTTCCGTGGTACTCTGGTCCCTGGACAGCCGCGACTGGAAAGGCCTGCCTCCGGACTACGCCAAACTGCGCAGCACGCGGGGCTATGCCTATCCCACGGGCTCGTTGCGCGGCATCTTTCTTTTTCACGACACGCACAAAAGCACGGTGGACGATCTGCCCCGGATCATTGCGGACTTGCGCGCGGGCGGCTGCCAGCGTTTCGTGACCGTGAGCGAATACCTGGAAGGCGTGCTGGACCCGGAACCCGGCCTGCTGATGACCCGGCGGCCCGTGGGCGAAGAGCCGGGCCAGATGCCTCTGGCGGCCCGTCATACTGTAGAGGGCGTGGAAGAATCCGCGGAACTGCCGCCGACCCGCGGCTGGCCCGCAGGAACGGGTCCGCTGCCTCTGGCCCGCAGCAGCAAGCCCTGGCAGCCCGAAAGCAATGCCGCGCCTTTCAGCGGGCAGGCCCTGGACCAG
>OKSH01000939.1_pt1 | contig 28415 bp, 13 predicted proteins | sample 1601231 | NCBI WGS metagenome assembly OKSH01 (sample SAMEA3541596, study PRJEB24748) | human gut metagenome | biome: human gut; feature: human-associated habitat; material: faeces | place: China | collected 2012
GGCGGCCTTCTCGGCCGCGGCCTTGCGCGCCTTGGCCTCGGCGGCCGCGCGGACTTTCATGGCCTTCTCGCGCGCAGCCTTCACCTCGGGCGTGATGACGCTCATGGGTTCGGCAGTCGAGACCTGGTAGAAAAAGCCCTTAAAGTCGATCTGCATGTCGGTGATGGCAAGACCAAACAGGTCGTGGGCCTCATTTTCAAACGGGAACACCGCGGGGTAATACGAGCTGATGGACGGAATCTCCTGGTACTGGTCGATGCCCTCGACCACCAGGTTCTCGATCGCATAGCTGCCGTCCTGCGCAATATGCTCCTGAGCAGCACGGACGTTGATAAACGTATAGACCAAGCGATACGAGCCGTCGTCGACGTTGCGCTCGGCATGCATTTGCACAAAGCGCGCGCCGACGCCCTTGAGCGCCTGGACATGCGACAGGAGCTTGTCGATCCCGACGGTGGTATAGATAGCCTTTTGCATTACTCGGCCTCCTTTGCAGCGGCGGGTGCGGCGGGCGTCCCAGCAGGTGCGTCGCCAGCGGCAGGCGCGTCACCGGCACCGTCAGTCCCGGCCCCCGCAGCCACAAACCCGTCCTCGCCCAGCTCAACGCCACCGTCCCAGGTGGCGGCGCCGCCCACGGTGAGCGGATCGCCACCGGCGCGCAACACGGTCTCCTTCTGGTCCAGGATGCCGCACGCCTCCACGATGGCATCGATCACCGTCTCGGGGCGAATGGCGCACCCGGGCGCGTACACGTCCACGGGAATCGCGCGGTCCACGCCGCCGATCACGTTGTAGGCATCGCGGAATACGCCGCCCGAGCATGCGCAGATACCGCAGGCCACCACGCACTTGGGCTCGAGCATCTGGTTGTAAATCTGACGCACGACGGGCAGGTTCTGGGCATTGACCGACCCCGTCACCAAAAAGATATCCGCATGCTTGGGGTTGCCGGTGTTGACCACGCCAAAGCGCTCCGCATCGAACAGCGGCGTGAGCGAGGCCAGCACCTCGATATCGCATCCGTTGCAGCTCGAGCCGTCGTAATGAATAACCCACGGCGAGCGCGACATTTTATGATCCATGGATGCCGCCTCCTAAATAAACACGTCGACGAGGATGGGCATAAGGTTGAGCAGGCCAAACACCAGCGCCACGCCCCAGCCGAGCTTAAAGCAGCTGCGCCAGGTGCTGCGTGCGAAGGTGTTGTCGATCAGCACCTCGACAAAATACGTCGCGGCCATCACGACCAGGGCTACGACCCAGCTCACCGGGTTGTCCCAAACAAAGAACATGCCCACCCACATCAAAAACAGCACGGTCTCACACCAGTGCATAAGGGTCATCTTGGCCAGCGTGCCGCCGCTCATCTCGGTGGCGACGCCCTGGACAATCTCCTGATGCGCGTGATGCGAGTACGAAAGGTCGAACGGCGACTTGCGTAGCTTGATGGTGAGCACCGCAAGCAGCGCCAAGAAAATGGGCGCACTGTACACGATGATGGGCGCCGACTGCCCGGTCACGGCGATGGAATCGAAGCTGTCGGTGGCGAGATACAGGCCCACGCTCATCAGCAGAACGGCGGGCTCGTAGCTCATAACCTGCAGCAGCTCGCGATCGGCGCCGACCTGCGCAAACGGGCTTTGCGTCGAGGCGGACGCCAGCACCACAAAGATCGCGGCGAGCGTCACCATAAAAGCGCACAGCAGCGTGTTGGAGCCCGACACAAAGATGCCGCCGCCTACCACGGTAAAGATGAGCGCGCACGCCATATAGGTATCGTCCATGGTGTTTACGCTGGCAGGGGCCTTGCGCAGCAGCTTGGCAACGTCGTAGAAGGGCTGCAGCAGGCGCGGGCCCACGCGGCCCTGCATGCGAGCCGAAAGTTTGCGGTCAACGCCGTCGATCAGGCCGCCCACAAGCGGCGCAATCAAGGCAAACGCCACGGTGCCAATAAAAATGCCCACGACGCCCGAGCCTTCAAAATACTTGCCGCGCAGCACCGAGGGCGCACTCATGGCGAGTCTCTCGGGCCCAATCCACGCGCAGCACAGCAGCGCAAACAGGATGATGGCACAGCAAACAACACTACCCGCGGGGCCAATACGCTTCTCGCCAAGGGCGTCCTCCGAGTACCAATTGCGCTTTTCGGCCTTCACCTCGCGTCCCATCGATCCGCGGAAATGACGGTAATTATCGGTTCCCACACCCGAAAGATATACGTTTACGTGCGGTTTGTTGCTCACGCGGAATGAAGTCAGCAGCACCACGGCGATAAACGCCACGATAACCACCATCAGATACATGGCGTCCTTGCCAATAACGTACGGCACGCGGCCAAACACCATGGCCAAGTAAGGCGACACCAGACCGCTCGAGATAACCGGGAACGCCACGCAGCACAGAATCAGCAGCGCGGCGATGGTGTTAAGCGCCATCCATTCGGTCTTATGGACATTGACCTCAACGTTTTGAGCCGTGGGATCGACGCCCGAAAGCTTAGCAAGCCACTTGCCCCAGAAGTAAAACGTCGCGGCCGAGCCAAAGGCAAGCACCATGATCATGAGCACGTTGCCGGTCTGCGCAAACGCCACCAGGGCGCCCCACTTGGACACGAGCATGCCAAACGGGGCAACGAACATGCCCATAATGCCCAGCATCATCAGGCGCGTCAGGTGCGGCATGCGGCTGAACATACCGTCCATGTCCTCGATATTGCGGCTGCCGATATGATGCTCGGCCGTGCCCACGCACAGGAACAGCAGCGACTTAGCCACCGTATGGAACAGGATTAGGAAGATGGCCGCCCATACGGCCTCGGGCGCGCCGACACCCAGGCAGGCGCTGATGAGGCCCAAGTTGGAAATGGTGGAGAACGCGAGCACGCGCTTGGCATTGCTCTGCGAGATGGCCATGAGGGCAGCGAGCAAAAATGTGATGGCGCCCACACTCGTGACCATAAAGCCGGTTACGGGATAGATGGCATAGAGCGGGCTCAGCTTGACCATTAGGAACACGCCGGCTTTGACCATAGTTGACGAGTGCAGCAGGGCGCTCGTGGGCGTGGGGGCAACCATGGCACCCAACAGCCAAGTGTGGAACGGCATCTGTGCGGCCTTGGTGAGTGCGGCGAGCGACAGCAGAATGACCGGCATCACCAGCAGCGCGGATTGCGCGGTTCCGGAGCCGGATAGCTCGATCACGCCCGAGATGGTCAGCGGCATGCCGTTGACGTGCAGGAACATAAGGCCCGCCAAAAACGCGATGCCGCCCAGCATGTTGAGGATAATCTGGGTGAAGGCGTTTTTAATGGCCTCGGGCGTGCGCGTGTAGCCAATCATAAGGAACGAGCACACGGTGGTGATTTCCCAGCCGCAGAACAGCCACTCAAGGTTGTCGCTCGTCACGATGACGAACATGGCCGAGAGGAACAGGAACATAAGCGCCAGGAACTGCGGGCGACGGTCGGGCGCGGTCTGCCCGCGCAGCGCAGCCTCGTGCTCGTCGTGGGCCTGAAAGTCCTTCATGTAGCCCAAGGCATACACGCAGATTAGGCTGCCGACGATGCCGACGGCGAGGACCATGATCACGCTCATGTAGTCAAGGTAGAGTGGCGTTGCCGTGACGGCTTCGGTCGCGGGCAGCGTCATGGCTGCAAAGGTGAGCGAGCCCACCAGCTGCACCACGCCGAGCACCGTGGTGAGCGTGCTCTTATATTTACGCGCGTTGTACAGGATGACGGCGCACAGGATCACGTCGATGACGGAGCTGATGATCGAGAGCACATGCGAGGTGCCCGGTGCCACCTCGAAGCTCTGCGGGCCCGTGCCAAAAAACATGACGGCGACTACAACCGTCACCGCCATAATGATGCCAGAGCCTACAAGCCCTAGCGCATCGCGGGCGCGGTCACCGCGCGCGAGCAGCATGCCCAGCGCCGGTACCAGCGGAAACAGGGTAAGGAAATACAGTAGCGTCATACCATCACTCCCCCATGCTAAAACGCTGCAATTGTTTAACGTTATAGCTCAATTGAGGAGTAGCGGCGGCGGGTTTTCGGTCAACTGGGGAGTTTTAGGCGTACGGGGTAAGGGCACGCCCGCATTGGAGCAGAGGGGCGGCAAGAAAAATGCGCCCCTGTGGGTGCACCATCCCGTTTGCTATTCCGCCTTTTTAACGCGCGGCTTGCGACCGCGCGGCTTATCGACCAGTGCGGACTCACCGCTCTCGCGGTACTGACGGCACCAAGCCTTGACCGAAGACTCGCTAGGAATCTTGCGCTTGATCATGGCCTCGCGAACCGTTAAGCCGTTTTCCAAGCGGTCCTTGACCACGGCGAGCTTAACTTCGTACGAATAGGTGTGATGATGCGAACCGGCGTTGAGAACGGCGTCGGCACCGCCCACGGCATATGCGCGGGCCCACTGACGAGCCGTGGCCTGGGGAATGCCGAGCTCCGCGGCGAGGGCGCGATGACCGACCCCCTCTTGGAGGACCTCGACGGCGCGCTGCCTAACCTCGGGCGCATGCGTGCGAGTCCTTGTTGCTTCCGACATACCTGCCACTTCTTAGCCTTAACCGTTAATCTGCTTTCTTACGTGCATGTTAGATAGTAGCATTTTGCTGTTTGCGCGTAACAGTTAATTGAAAATCGCACGGCGGCATCTGGGCATTTGCCATTAATTTGCAACAGTTCTTTAGGTTTTATTTACGCAGCTAGTTAGCTCGCGGCTCATTGACGGTGTTTTACCAACCAGATTGGTATCTTTTTGTTTGGCTTGGTATGGTTTGTGCAATTATTAACCCCCCCCCAGCCTCCGAGCTAGCATGTCAGTCTTCCGTTTACTTTCCAGCTTTCCACCTAGCTTTCCAGCTTTCCACCCAGCTTTCCACCTTAGGTGTTAAGTTAAGTGGAAAGTTGGAAAGATGGTGGGAAGCCGGAAAGCCGAAGCAAGAACAACGAACAGCCCTACCGCGCGAGTCGATACCGTTGTCGCGGGCTGCGCGGTGGCTCCATGGGTTCAATCTTGCCCGCGCCAATTAAACCTTTTATGTGGTTGGAAACGGCGCTCCTGCTCAAACCCGAAGCCTCCGTGAGCTCCTTGGCCGAAGCCGAAGAATGCGTTGCCAGGTAACCCAAGATTGCCTCGTCCACATGCCCTACGGAGGTCGCCTGTTCCGCCTGCATTATCTTTCGCTTATCGAACGTCAGAGAAAAAGAAACCGTCGAGTTTTTTGGTTTGGGCGGCAACATGTTTGCACGCTCAAGCTGCTCGCCTATCTCCTGATAACCGGTGCCACGGTTTTCGACCACGTAGCCACCGCCTGGGTACGGCGTGGTCTCGAGGATATTTGAAAGAAACTGGTTTCTGGATGACGAAACTCCAGAAGTTCCCAGCGAATCGACTGTGACATCGCCGTACAGTCCTCCGGGATTGAGAATCTCGACACGGTCGATATACAGGTTGACCTGCACTTGTGAGCCGCGCGCGGCGGAAGAGTAGTCGCGATGCATGAGCGCATTCGCCACTGCCTCGCGCAGTGCCACGGGCGGATAGTCGGGCACATCTTTCCGAAATGCCCCCTCAATCACCGCAGCGTTTCGGGTGTTTCTTGCAACGGCGGCAAGCGCGTCTTCAATCATGAAAGGGATCGGCCCCAAAATGGTCTGCGAATCCAGAAAACGCTTGTTGTCGCTTACTCGCTGCGTTTTTGTGGTCCCGGGATACGCCGTAAAGGTCACATTGAGACGTGGGAAGAACTTTTGCGGAAACCGTCCCATCGCAACAATAGCAGCAAGCGTCGGCACGATTGCGTCCTCCACCTTTTTGGTCACATGCAGGTCAAGGAGAATCTCCTCATCGCTTCTGGCGCCCAAAATCCTAGGATGCAGCTCGCGCTGGCGTTTTATAAACCCTTGCAGAAGATCGGCGTCAAGATCTTCGAGCGTGGCGCCTTCGACTGGCTCGTCATCGTATGTGGGCTGAACATGCTCCTCCATAAAGCGGTCGACCTCATAGGGAGTCATACGCCGGTCGCCGTCGCCCGTACGGAGGAAGGACGAATCGTACATTCCACGCGCCGTGATATAGCAGGGCTTATCGCGCGGATGCATCTCTTTGATGCGAGCACAAAGCACCAGTTTTCCCTCAAAGGGAACCACTTGGATATCCGGCCTCACAACGGGCGTCAGCTTTTCGCACGCAGAAGAGAGAGCGTCTTGCATCTTGCGAGCATCGAAACCATCGACAGGCGTAAACCCGTTCTTTTCGGAAATGCCGAGGATGATAAAGCCGCCCTGCGCGTTGGAAAATGCCGAGAGCGTCTCGACGATGCTCTTTGGAAGCGCTCCCTTGGCTTCTTTTACCTCGTACTGCTGGGTGTCGTTTCCTATTGTTCGCAGGTGATGAATGACCTGCGCCAACCATTCCTCGTTCATGCCGAACCTCCCAACTTTCCAGCTTTCCACTTAACTTACCAGCTTTCCACCTAACTTTCCAGCTTTCTACCCAGCTTTCCACCTTAAGTGTTAAGTTAAGTGGGAAGTTGGAAAGTTGGTGGAGGGGTCGGGAGAGCTAAAACACCTTTCTCCAACGGCGGCTGGACAGTTAGTTCAGATACGTATTTTTCTATGCTGATAAAGCTGCGCTATGGTCCCCGGAGAGGGTTCTTTGGCGACCCATTGCACGCAAATCGAGCCCAGATAGCTACCGAACCCTAGTTTTGAGCCCCTTTCTTCCCCAAAACGAGCGCCGGATGCGCCTGCTCCGGTCTGGAATTATACGTATCTGAACTAACTGTCCAGCGGAGTCCAAGACTGGGATCGCGCAGACTAGAAAGGGGGCGGCAACCGGGTGGTTGCCGCCCCCTTTGCGAAGCCAGTTGGCTTCGGAACTAGTGGTCGATGCCGTTGAGGTTCACCCTCGTGAGCGTATAGGTCACATAGTCGGGCGATTGAGGCTTTGCGCTCGCCACGTCACCCTTAACCAGGCTCGCTGTCATCACCAAGCGATAGTTCGCGTAGAACTGCTCACGCTGTTCAACCTGCGTGTTGACCTTAACGGTAAAGGGCAGGCTAAACGTCGTATTACCGTTCTTCGTTTTGAACTTGCCGTTCTCCTTCGAGTCAGTGAAGGTGATCGTGCTACCGGAGGGAGCGACCGCGGCAAGCTTACTCTCCGTCACTGTTACGTAGTTGGAGATATCATCCGTTACGCTCTCATACGTGCCGTCGGTTCCGCGGCGCTGAAGCGCGAGCGTAAACACAACAGAGCCTGCGTTCGCAATTGCCTCGGCGGCGTTGCTGAGTCCACCCAGTTCATACGTGGCACCCAGGCCTATCGTGCCATTCGCGATCGGACGTAGGTCGTCCACGTTAATACCAAGCTGCGACTTATCTGGCGCAGAAAGCGTAATGGTCGTATCACCCGTGTCCATGCGATAGTACCCGACGTTACCGCGCTTCGTCTGCGTCAGGCTCGAGGTATTAAGGCCTTCCTTACGCGTTGAAAGCTTGGCGGTATAGGACATCTTGGTACAGGCGTCCTCGCCAGACTGCTTGGACAGGGAGATAACCTTGTTGCAGCCGTCCGGCGTAAGGCGAATCTCTTCCACTACCGTACGCACGGTAAAGGATCCGCCCGTTGCACGCTTGCGGATTCCGGCGAGGTCACAATCGAGCTTGAGCTTCAGCGAGTCATCGCCCGTATCCGTCACGGTCTGCGTGAACGCAGACGTCGAAGAATCACACGTCGCCCAATCTTCGCCATCCCACTTATAGTTCTGATTGTCGATGGCAACATAGAATTTAGCAATCGCCGAGGTTCCGCTCGGGAAACTACTCACCCCCGTCAGGGTATTGTTGGCGCCATACTTGCACAGTGACGTATCGAGCTGATAGAACAACGAGTCCGAGTCAGCATAGTTCTGACTTGGGTTAAACGTAATTTTGTCGGTAACGTCAAGAGAAAGAACGTAGGCGGCGCCGTCCGTCGACTTCGAAACCGGAGTGCGCGCCTCCGACTCCCCGTCGTTAACTTCCTGCCCGTAATTGGACAAGATGCTGTATGTCGATGCCGTACCGTTTTGATTATCGTCGCCACCGGTGCGCAAGACGTGATGCAGATTCCAAGATATGCGGGCACCCGAAGAATTCGAGTCAATAGACGAAGCCGTAAAACCGTTGATACTAGCTTGCGTCACGCCGTCGCCCGACTTGGGCACGTTGACAACTAGGTAGACGCTCTCCGATGCACGCTTCTCTCTGCCGGTATCCTTCTCTTTAGGTACCTTTAGCGTATAGCGCTTGTTGCTGGGAACGTTAGCGCCCGCAACCTTAAACAGCGTCCACTTGTCTCCGATCTTCGCCTTAGCGGTCGCCTCTGCCTCGTTATTACACTCGGCCCATGTGCCGGCGCCATCCTTTTCGGCGTACACATCCAAAATCTCGCTCAGCCATCGCTCCTGATATGGATTGCCCGCAGAATCCTCAAAGCCCGCATTTCCGCTCAGGGAAACGCTCGTTGCTCCGCCTTCGCCCACCGTATAGTGGTACTCTCTGCCACCGGCCTTGCCATCAACGTTCGCATCGATGAGCGTAAGCTGGGTGCCCTGGGGCAACCTTCCGTCGGCACCATTGAAGAGGATGCTCTTGCCGAGCCCCTTCATCGAGCCGCCGGCAGCCATATAGCTGTCCCAGCCAAAGTCGACTTCCTTCCCATTAGCAGAATTGTATGTCCAGGTAAGCAGACCCGTCATCGGCTCGCCAAAGCTCGTAAGCACGTGTGCATCTTTTCCAAGGTTAGCGTAGTCTTTTTCTTTAAATTGAGTGCCGTAATCATACGTTGCAGTGAAATCGATCTCGAGCTTGCGCTTAACGATGATCGGCACCTGAACGTTGTAGCTCTGACCCGCCTCGGTAAAGGTAACGGTCAGGAGCGTAAAGCGACCTTTGCCATTGTCCCAATCGGAGCTTGGGCTAAACGACATGTTCTTTTTACCGTTGTTCACCACACGAAGTGTGGGATTGTTCGACGCGTCATCGTCCTTAACGAACACACCATCCTTGAGTTGGAACACCTCTGCTTTGGCCGTCACGTGCGGATTGGTGCCATTCTCGTTATTCAATCTGCAAGCGTCGGAGAAGCCGCCGTTCGTGACGATGTTTAGATAGCTCTTGACCGTCGTGTTGTCGTTGCCAGAGATCACCAAAACGGAGAAATCTGTTGCGACCTTGCTGTCGCTTGCATCGTTATTCACATTGAACATGCTCGCCACGGATTTGGCGTTATAGCTCGACGTATTTTGATAGGCGCCGTTGTCATTAATGCCGCCGATATTGGTGTAGGTGTAGCGGCCGGGAACGCGGGCACCCGCCTGGCTTTGGATGGTCGCCGCGGTGTCAATGGCGGCACCGTCGCCAAACAGATAGCGATCAGTGGTGTCGCCGTTGGAGGCACGCACCGCCAGCGTGCTCACGGGGCTCGTGGTCACGTACGGGCTTGCCGCCGTGGTAGCGGTATCGTCCGCACCGTAGAGCGTGATGCCCTTGCCGGGTACGGCGAGCTTGTCGTTGTAGTCTCCGAACGCGATGTAGGTTTTCTTGTTAACCGCAGCCGCATTGGTCGTGTAAACCATCGGCGGCAGGTCGCTCGTGGTCTTGCCGTCGCCAGGCTTTACGTCCACACCTGCTGCGGAGAGGCTGTACCGATTATCCCCTGTGTCAACCTCGCCCAAGAGCACGCCCTGCTTAGCGTCCTTTTTGTAGGTGTTGCCATCCATAAGCACGTTTACCAGATGGAACTGGCCACGTCCGTCGCCCGCAATGCCGCCGTTGGAGGTTCCGCCAAACGTGGTGTTGGATACCCTTGTGTTGGTGACGTTGATGACGTCGGAACCGTTGTGAATCGCACCGAGCAGACCACCGCTCCAGCTGCCCTTGATCGCAGCACCCTCAATCGCGATATTGTTGCAAGTTATACCATCGTTGCTGTAGAAGTAGCCAATCAGCCCACCTGAGCATTGGTTGGTGCCGGCAACGTCGATGTTCTCGACGCTGCAGCCCTCGAACCAGTACACGTTGGATCTATAGATGCTGGTCGTAACCTCGCCAATCAAGCCGCCCGCATTGCGGATGGTCGTGTTCTTTCCGGTCTCATCGCCGATGAGGGCATTCTTGCTGCCGTCTCCGCCATCAATGCGCACGTTGCTCATAGAAATAACTCCGCTATAGGCGCTTCCGAGCACACCGCCGGCGCCCATGCACGTATCGGTGTTCTCCCCGGTAGCAAGCACATTTACCCCAGAGATAACTGCCGTGCTGCTCGACGAGACCGCTTCGGTGGTGCCGACGTTAGTGTTGACCGATATATCGCTTGATTTGGCATAGCCGAGCACACCGCCCACGTAGGGCGTTGTCCCCGTGGCGGTTATGGTCGAGTTCGCGGCAACAGTCTTCTCGCTTACCCCTGTGCCTGCGGTTGTCCACACACCGCACGCCGAGGCGACCGTACCCACATAGCCACCGACATTCTTCTCGCCCGTGACGTTAAGGCCAGTGTATGAGCAGTCATAGAGATACGCGGGGCCCCACCCGTCACTGAACTCGACCATATAGGTTCTGTCTTCGCGCGTAGTTCGTCTGGCGCGGCCCGAGCTGCCAAGAAGCCCTCCTACGCTCTTTGCGCCCGACACGGTGCAGTTCTTCATCTGCACGTTGCAGTAGATGCCGCACGTGCCGTCGTCGTAGTTGGCCGTTGCACCCGCCAAAAGGCCGGCACCGGTAAGGTCGTTCGGCGCCCCTCCTGGTTTGGCTTCGCCGTTGGTGTCGATATAGGTGAGCGCTACGTTGCAGTTGCTAAAGGTGAGGTCTTTGACCTGCGCGCCGTCGTTCGCGGTGACGCTGGGGGCGACATAGCTTGAGGTGAACATCACAGTACTGAAAAGGCCGCCCACGCCCGAGACCTTATAGTCGTCATCGGCATATTCGACGACGCCGTAGGCGGCGCCTTTGGTACCCACCGTAATGGTGGCCCCGTTGCCGTCGATCGTGGCCACGTGCGGCGTGATGCGGTCGCGGTCGGTGGCCGCCTCGTTCGAGTTGCAAGCATTGGAATAGTAACGGCCACTGAGGCCCACGTATCCCGTGCCGTAGCCGGTCATATCGTAGGTGTCGCCCTGCTTGAACTCCAAGCTCATGCCGATCGATTTCGACGCGCACACATAGCCCGTTTGGTAGTCGGCAGCATAGGACGCCACCAGGTAGGGCGAATTTACATCGTCATCATGGTCAAGCGGGCCGTGCCACCCCTGCTTGCCGGGGGCCTTCTGGTCGTCGTTTTTGGCGATTTCGAAATCGCCGGCAGCACTCTCAGGCTTGCCCACATTTGCGTAGCTAGCATTCCGTACCTTGCCATATCCCTTGTTGCCAAACAGGTAGCCGCATATCGCCGGGTCTTGCGAATCGCTGCCCCAGTAAGCCTTGGAACCGCGGAACACGCCATTATTGGAGTAGTTGGTATGTGCCGCGCCAGCACCCGCACCCGAGCTGATGATGGCCGAGAGCACCAAAAGGCCCTGGGCGTTTTCTACCATGGTCACAGGAGCCTCGGCGTTAGTGCCAAGGTACTTGTTGTCGGTGCCTGTGGTGGTGACACAGGAGGTTCCTTTTTTTGTGAGCTCGTTGATCTTGTAGTTAGCGTCTCCGTTATCAACGGTACGGGCACAACCTTCGCTAAAGGCATAGCCGTCAATCACACGACCGACGTAGGGGTTGTCGTACAGGCCGTAGTTTGCGCCACCCTCCGCAACGGGTTTGAACTTTTCCTTTGTGCCGCCACGCCACGAGTCGCCCGTGTTGCGGAAGATCACACCGCCGCCCGCAATGGCGCCGACGTAACCGCCGATGGGAACAAGATGCGAGCTACCGGTAACGGTAAAATCGTACGTCGTCGAGCCGTTATTTGGATTGTTTACGACCACGCCATCAATAATGTTATCGCCGCCAAGAATACAGCCGATAACGCCACCGAAAAACGCCGTCGGAACGCCGTCGGAATCCTTGGCAGAATAAGTAATAGTCGCCGACGCGTTCACATAGTTGATGTTGAGGCTGCGCACAACGCTGCCGTAGCTATAGGGAATAAGGCCGCGAAGCGAACCCTTGTTATTCTCTATCTTGATGGTTGCGTTTTTATTATCACTACCAAAGTTGCCAACGATGACGCCCCTAAACGGGTTGGCCCTATTTCCAAAACCGCCAAACGATGCGCCGTCGAGAGTAATCGTATTGCCCTCGGTAGGTTCAATACTGTAGTACGCACTTTGGATATAGCGGTGCATCATATCGTCGGAAAGCGTGGCCGAATGATCAGTGGCGTTATCGCCGGTCCTCTTCTCCCACTTCTCCCCGGCGTCGTTCGCCTGCTTATAGACGTACGTAATCTCATTGTCATTTGAGTTGTTTCTACGGCGATTGCAGAGCGTACTCTGGTCGACGACAATGGTGACCTCCCAGCCGTCGAGCGCGGTTTGGTTGTTGATATAGTTGGCGATGGCGTTCATTTCCGCCGCGTCCTTAACGGCATACGGATCGCCATATGTGCCGCATCCCTCTACCAGCTTTGGAATGCGCTGGTTGACTTTAATTTCGTGATACTGGACGCCATCCTCGGTGGCTTTTCCCTTGTAAACATAAGGAAGGTAGTCACCGAACCAAGGCCTGACGTCACCGTCCTTCTTACCATCAACCGTCACATAGCCGCTCACGGCACCATACGTCGCTTCGTCGTAATACCAAAGCTGCTTGCCCGAGTACTCCTTGTTCTCGGCATCGATTTCGCTTCCGTACGTCACCATTCCGGCATTGGCCTCGACCTTAGTAAAGGTGTAGTCCGCAGAGCCCGTACTCGTGCTTCCGTAGCCAAAACTCTCCAGCAGGCTCGCATGGGTGAAGATCGTATTGTTCTTTTGGCTGGGCAAGCTGATTTGCTCAAACTTCGCCGTCACCTGATCAGCCCCACTGCCTACACCAAGCTTTCCGAACAGCGACGTAGCCGCCTTGGTGCCACTCGTGTACCCAGTAGTCTTGATATTCTTCGCGTTCAGGCTCACGTACTTCTGCATCTCGTTGATGAGCAGAGGCATATAGGCGTTAGCGTCCGTGGCGCTGTTGGCGCCGTCGACAATCAGATTGTTGAGCGTAAGATCATCAATTGAGATCTTTCTAATCTTGGTGCCACTGCCGTCGCTGGACCCACACACGTAGCGGCACACGAGCGCGCCCGATGAGCTTCCGCCCGCGCCAATAGCGTCAGTAGAGCTCTTTCCGTCATTGATAACGGGCCCAACGGTACCACCCAAAGCGACGTTGCTTACTGTGAGATCGCCGTTTGCCACCGTTCGAAAAAGACCGCAGTGCATGTTCTCGTGCTGGGTAGCATCGGAATTTAGCTTGTTGCCATTCTGCTCGGCCTTGATCTTGGAGTAGTAGAAGGTGATGGCCGCATTATTAACCGTCACCTCTCCGATCGGTTGAGTGGGATAGTAGCTGTAGCCGGCCAAATCGATTGTGCCGGTTATGGTTATGGAACCATCAAGCCCTGTCGTACCATCGGGAACGATTGTCGAACGAATACCGGCGGGAGCATAGCAGAAAGCAGACCATAAGAGCAGCTTGTCCGCCGTATTGATTTGGCCGCCGCTAAAGCCGCCTTCACACCTATCATAGGCTCCGTCGAGGTTGTAGAAGTAGCGGGTATTGCCGTTCGTTTTGTGACTTTGGCCGAAAGTCGAGCGGTTCTGGTAGCTGTTGTCTTTTGTGGCATCGCCGTCCATGTCCAGCTTGTCATTCCGTGTGTGCAGCGAAACGACCGCGTTGCAGCCGGCGTCCATGAGTTTGCTGCCTTTGCTTGGTTTTACACCGCTGCCAACCCATTCATCGAAAGACGTTGCGCCCGGTGCAACGATGGCCCCCTCGCCGCTGGGCACCCTATAGGCGGTATCCCAATAAGCCCTGTCCTCCAAGTACAGGCCTAGGTAGCTCTCGACGCCATATGTCGTCTTATCATCCACCTTGCAGCCGCGGCAAACTAGAACGCCGAGCGTCTGAGCGGCGCCTGCATTAATCTTTGTGCCCGAGAGATCGATGGCGTAGTTGTTGATAATCCAGTGACCGCTGGCTGCGTATACGAGGCCGCCGACCTCGGTAGAGTCGCTTGCAGCCACAGTCGTGTTGTTGGTCGTTTTGAGGGCGTAGGTGCTGCCGCTGGTGTTTGCAGCAGCATCGCCAATGGTGACGATGGCGTTGCCCCAGCTGTAGCCCAAAAGGCCACCGGCACCGTTGAGCGCATCACCGTTCCTACCGACGTTCATCTTGAATGAATTGAACGAAAGGCCCGAAATGTTCACGTACTTATCAGCTGAGTTGGCTATTGTCCCTGCATTGTAGGTACTCTGTGCGATGCAGCCGATAAGACCACCGACTTGGGCAATCTTGCCGCCGGCGCAATCGCCGGTTTTGATTTCGCCGCCGACTTCGAGGCCCGTAACATTGAATGTCGAAGCGCAATCGCTCACATAGCCGATGGCACCGCCAATACGGCTATTGCCGTTAAGCGATCCGGCTGCAGTGATAGTCGTTTGCGCCTTGCTGTTACCCTTAAACGTAACCGTGGCAGCCGCCGACACGCTGCCCGCAATACCACCAATGTTCACGTCATTGGCAAACGTATCATCGCACGCGTTATTCGTTTTGCACGTTACGCTAGACAATGACAGGTTGCCGACGATGGCACCCGCCAGCGACCCGGCATCGATAGCCGAACCGTTATCGAACTTCATGGAGCCAGCGATTGTGACGTTGGAGATGGTTGCGCCGTTGACGGCCGCGAACAAGCCTAAGCGGCCGTGGCGGTAGATTTTGCCGTTGCCGTTGCTCGTGTCATTGCCGTCAAGCACAGCTTCACCACGCTTGCCGTACGGCTCGCCGACGGCAAGGTTGATTGTGCCGTTGCCATTTGTGCCGCCGCCGTTCAACGTTCCCGAGAAAACTTGCGAGCCGTCTGCACGATCCTGCGTGAAACCCGTCAGGCCCGTGCCCTTGAGATCAATAGTGCCGTTCACCGTAATGGTCGAGGACTGCAAGATGTTCGGGTTGTTTTCAGAAACGCCCTCGACCATGGAGTAGTAGCCGTTGGTTTGCCAGGTGATTACAAGTTTGGCGAAATCCTCAACAGAGGTTAGGGTGTAGGCACCGTTAGTCAGCGCCAACGATGCCGGCAAGGTCAGCTTGTGAGTGCTGGGGTCAAGCGTAATAAATTTATCGCCCAAGCGAATAACTTCGCCATAGGTCGCGATATCATCCGTCTTCGAGGCCTTGTTGCTGCGCCTATAGGTCCAACCCGTAGCGCCTTCATCGGTTACGTTACCGTTAGAGCCATCGCCGGCAGCGAAAATCAGTGCGTTGTTGTTCTCGTAGACAAGCTGACCCGTCGTGGCGTTCTCGGCAAAGCTTGCGCCCGACAGGTTTGTGATGCCGCTGAACTTGATTACGGCATTCCGTGCGGAGCCCGCAATACCAGCCGCGCGATTGTTTGCTGCACCGCCAATGGCATTATCGCTTGTAAGCGTAAAATCGCGCACGTCGAGCACGCTGCGCGTGTCGATAACACCCACGGCGCCACCGAACTTTCCGGCGTCCGTTCGTGCCGAAGCAACTCCCTTGCACGTAACCGTCACGCCGTCGAGCACAGCGGCGACAGGCTGCGAATTGACAGGCTGCGAATTGGAATCCGCGTTATCGCCAACATAGCCAACAACACCGCCCGTATCGGACAGCTTGCCCGCAAGTTCAAACTCAATTGAGCACGTTTTCTTATCCGCATCCTTTTGGACCACAAAGGCACGCAAAGCGCCTTTGTCGTCCGTTTTCGTCGCGAACACCTTGCCGACAAGGCCGCCGTAGCTGCCGTTGACACTAACATCTTCTGGTAAGGCGAGTTTGCTCTTATACGCCCCGCCTTGCACCACGATGTCTCCATTAGAGATATCGGCCATGCCAAAAAGAGCGCCGGCGCGCCGCGACGCACCAAGTGTCACAAGGTTGCCCAGGTCGAACATATTGGGCTTAACGATAAATCCCTGCGCAAAGCTCACGTCGCCGATAACGCCACCAGAACAAGCGCTGTTCTCATCGCCAATATTTAGAGGACACCTAATCTGCTTATTATCCGCGCCCAGCGTGAGCACGGTCGCTTTGCCAATAAAACCGCCGCTGGCGGTGGTGCCCTTGACGGTGAGCGCGCGTAGGTCGAGAGCTTCCGTGACGTTGACCATGGCACCTGCGCTCGAGCCAACGAGGCCTACGACACCGACGGCGGAGCCGTTTGTGGACTGGACGGTGGTGGTGGGAACGTTGGTCAGGGCGCCGATACTCAGGGTCGCACCGTCCTTGACTTCGCCTACGAGCAGGCCAGCGTTGCCAGAGCTCGTTTTGACGGTTCCGTCTGAGGCCAGATCGTTGGGGAACGTGACGGACTCAACCGTCAAGGTCCCGCTCTCGACCGTGTTGGCAATCAAGCCAATGTTGCCCGTCGCATTCGCGTTGAGATTCTTTCGGGAACAGGTGGGGGTGAGGCTATAGGTAACGTTCGCGGTAAGGTTGCCCGTCGTCGTACCCAGGAGAGGTGCCGTCAAGGCGGAAGTCGTGTCCTTCACATCAGCGTTCACGGGATCCGCGATGTCAACCGACGCGATGAGCGCCTTGCTCTCTTCGCTGTTTTCCGCACCGCTGACCTTCGAAGCGACCATCGGCGCGCTATAGCTAGTCGCGCCCACCCACTTTATCCTGACCCTATTTTTTTGGCCAGACAGCTTGAGGTTATTAAAGACCGTCCGATCAGTCGTAAGCTCGACGGGACTATCATCGTCCAGCGACCTATAGATCCTGCCTTCGAACGGACGCTCATCGCTGCCAAGGCCCTGGAAAGACATGCCGTTATCAGCCGACTCAGTGAGCTTCGCATCGCCCGTGATGATAACCTTGATCTGCGCATCATAGTAAAGCGAAGCGTCGGCGTTAGACAGGACGGCGAACGCTTTCGACAACGTGACATTGAGGCTTTGGATTCCGCTCCTGTCGTCTTTGCACACGATGCTTTCCGCGCCGTTCGCCTTGAGCAGGTCGACAAGCTCATCAAGATTTGTAATCGAAGCATCGGCCTGGGCCTCAGCGTCTTCCGAAACCGCGGCATCGGCATCTTGCTCGGCATCGCCAGCGGCGGCATCCCCTGCCGCATCGTCGCCTTCCGCCTGATCGCCCGTGGAATCGGAACCCGTGGCACTATCGACGGTATCGCCCGTTGCGGCGTCGCCATTCGCAGCGCCATCCTGGGCACTGTCACCCGCGGCACCAGTATCACTCGACCCAGGCCCGGTCGCGGCATCGCCGTTGGTCTCACCGCTCTCGGCAGCGTCCGATGCCTCCGCAGACGCGGCGGCAATCTCGCTCGAGATGTTCTGCCAGCCGGCCGCCACAGCGGCCACCGTGGGCGAGCATGCCTGGAGCACCATGACCACCGTCATGAACTCTGCGAGTATGCGCTTTGCCGTTCTCATCGATTCCGTACCTCTTATCCTAAAAACTCTGCTGCCAGAGTTATTGAGTCTCCGTCGTACCCGCTTGGGTGGTTCCGCTCGCGCTAATGCCCAGGTCATCCCAGCCACCAGGCGTTTTGCCGTCCGCTCGGTAGAAGTTGACGACCATCGAACCCGGCTCCATGGTGAACGTAGCCGTGCGAGCTGTAGCATCCACCGTCGCGCTATGGTTGGTCGCGAAGAACGGGTCGATCTCCACGTTCTCCCCCCACGTGAGCGTGACGTTCGCCGGTGCTCCCGTGACCGTCACGCGGTAGTTATACGCAGCGTAATCAGTAAACTTACCAGCCTCATCGACCAGCGCGCCCTCGACCGCCGCGGTCTTGACCTCGGCCCTCTTTGACGGCACGACTTTCGCCGCCAGGCAGGTAAGCTCGGTGCCGGGACTCTTCTCCGATACGACCGTGGCCTTAATCACAAAGTAGGCATGTCCCAGCTTGTCCTCAGGGAACGTCACGGTGTAGTCGTTCTTGGTAGGTTGATTCTCCGGAAGCATGACGCTGTTACCGGGCCGGGGCGAATAGCTCCACGTGGTGCCATCGAGCCCATGCCCCTCGACCGTCAAGGTGTATGTCACATTTTTGTCGTTGCAGAAGTTGCTGTTGCTCAACAAATAGTTGTAGATGCTAAAGGTAAAGTTGCACTGCCCGTTGCTGGGATACACCGTAACGGAGCGCTGGGCACGGGCGAGGTCGTCGTTGCTAGGCGTACTCATATAGCCCGTGAGCAAATCGCTCGCAAACAGGCTCTGCGCGGTGCCCGTTGCGGCGACGGACTTTAGAAATCCGTTGGCGGTGTAGGCGGAATAGGTAAAGTAACCACCCGTCACGAGCGCCACGGCGCAAACAAGTGCGATTGCCGCCACAACCAGCTTATTCTTGACTAGGCTTTTGCTTTTTGCCAGCTGCTCGCGCTCGGCATCCTGCTGCCTCCCTTGCTTCTCCATGTGCGCCCCCTCTCCTACATACCGCTCGTGTTGCGCGCGATCACATAGATCACGTCGGTCTCTTTGGCGCTCTCGTCCCACGAAAGCTTGATGATGAAGTTAAGCGTGTCGTTGCCAGTCGAGCCGCCGAGCGTCTTGGCATTGAGCTCGTCTTTGTTGAACACCTTGAAACGGTAGAGCGGACGCGCGTTGCGTTGGACCTTTTGGTAGTCCTTGAATGTAGGGTCGTTTGCACCGGGGACCGGCTCGGTCTTAATGAGCTTAAAGTCCTTCAGCAGATCCGTTTCAGACATTTTCCAGCTATAGGGCTTGCCGCCCGCAGTGCCGCTCACGTCGGAAGTATCACCTGGGCCCGGATTCTCGGCTTTATACAGCTCGATAGTGAGACCTTCAATGTTGGTCGTATTCGCAAGCTGCAGCTCAAACCCGTCGCCGCCCGTCTGCACGCAAAACGGGCGCTTGAGCGTCACCGTGTTGCCAGTCTTGGTATCGCCGTATTCGGGGTTGTAGCTCAGGTCGATCTGCTCGGCTGCCGTAGCGTTGGGGCCCAGCACCTTGAGCTCTGCCGGCTCCTTGATCTTGCCGACGGTGGAGCCGCGATTGGCATCGACGAACCATCCGAGCGTCAATCCCAGCAACACGAGAAGCACAGCCACCAGACCCACGATGGCCAGGGATTCGCGACGGTGGTCGCTCACCCAAGCCTTGATGCGCTCGATGCGGCCAGCCGGACGCGCTTCGCCGTGCGAGCCGAACCCGTTGCCGCCGGGGTTTGCCGCTCCTTCGTTGTGTTTGATATCGCCCTGCTCGCGGGCATTAAGCTGCTCGTCCATTTATTTATCCGCCTCCTTGGCGGTGAAGCGCACGCGAATGTACTTGACGTTCTTGCCGATAATCTCGTCGGCGTTGTTGTAGTAGCTGGCGCAGGTTTCCACATCCGCAGAGGACATGCCGGCTCCGACAGGCGGAACCGCGCTAGGCGCCTGACCTGGCGCGCTCGTGCTATCGGCGCGGAAATAGCGCGCGTGGTTATTGTTGATGTCGCCGACGAGGGCTGCGTATCCCGCGGCGGGGTCCGTGCTCGCAAAAAGGTTGTCACCGTAGCCGGCGTTGCCCGTGCGAACGTAGCTCTTAAACTGCTCCGGCCAAATCCAGTAGAGGGTTTTGGGTACGGTTTTGGTCGTGCTATTTGAGTCCGCAGGGCAAAAGTCCGACGCCGGAATGGTAAAGCTCTGCGTGATGACGGTAACGCTGGCTCCGTCCTGGGTCACCGTGGTTGTCGTGGGGACCAGCGGATTCGAGTAAAAGCCAGAGGCGTCTTTGCCCTGGAAAACCAGGATATGGCCGCGCACCAGATTTTTAAGCGAGTTGATGATCTCTTCGTTTTTCGATGCATCCGCAGCGGAGCCCGTGCCGACAGCGCTCGTCTGGACGGAAATCTCCCAGGTCATCTCCACCGTAATATCGTGCAGGTCATTACAGAGCGGCTTGACGTTGAGCTGAAGCTGACCGGCCGACCCCGGAGAGAGACTGCCATCGGCACTCATGTTATTGAGGTTGGAAAAATTGTTCACGGCAAGGCTTGTACTGTCCGACGCGTAGTTGTCCTGGGCGTCGTACTTGCCCGCCGTGCCGTCCTGCGTTCCCGAGAGCACAAACCGCGGGCCCTTCGCCCCAATCGTACTCCCCGTGGCGCTCACTCGGTTATTCGCGGCAAACCAGGCCAGGCATGCAAAGATGGCAACGATGGCGGCCAGCACAAACAGACCGCTCACCAGGAAATCCTTCCAGAAATCCTTGAGGGTCCGCGCGTGCTCGTCGGCAGCTTGGCGGTACTCGGCCGCCGTCTTGTGCTGCTGGAGCTCGCTATGTCGGTCCATGCCACTCATCGCTTGCGTTTGCCCTGCTAGCGGGCGTGCCATCCTTTCCGCTTGGTCGCGATCAATCCGTTGCTCGTAGGCATAGAATTCAGGCAGAATACAACACCATACGATAAGGTAAAAGAATAGCATTGACCTGCGGTTTGCTCCACAGCGCAAGCCTTAATGATGTCTTAAAGATTACGAATAGCAGCTTCTTCCATATGCCAAGGACATGGTGCAAACAAACCTGACCACTTGCACCAATCCGCAGCACCGGGCAGCGGGCACACGGCGTGCCGCCCCTTAACACCCCAACGCGCGCACGGGTATCACGTAGATACCGTCCTCGACCTCGCGGGCGTACTCACCCACCCCCACAATCACGGCCATAAACTCCGGTTCGCGTGTGCGTGAACGAGGATTTCCACAGACCTTCTTGCGAACGCGCTTGAGGCTCTCGACGCCGGCGCTCGCTTTATCTTCACTCACCTTAATCTCAAAGGCGGCCCACCGTCCGTCGGCTAGCTGCACGATAGCATCGCACTCAAGGCCCGAATCGTCGCGATAATAGCGCACGGGCGTGCTATCCAGCAGGTCGAGCGAACGTGCGTAGACCGAAAGGTCGCGTATGACCAAATTCTCAAACACCAGACCAAATGTCTGCCAGTCGGCAAGCAGCGCCTGCAAGGACATACCTAGCAAGGCGCAAGCAAGGCTCGGATCTGCCAGATAGCGCTTGGGCTTGACGGTAAAGCGTCGTTTGTCGCGCGCGGCGGGAACCCAACCGGGGACCTCCTCGAGAATGAACATGCCTTTGAGGGCATCCAGGTACCTACGCACCTTGGTCTCGTCGGCAAACGCTGCGGGCTCCTCCTCGGCACCGAACATATCCATAAGAATCGTTTTATACGTGGTTGCCTGTCCCAGATTGCGCGCGATCGATGCAGAGACTCGACGAGCAATATCGGGGTCGAGACCGACCGCCGGAAAGCTGCTCGAAAACGTGGTGTTGAGATATTCGCGGGCGATGAGCTGGGCGTCAGCCGAAACCATATCGATCGCCTCGGGCCAGCCGCCGCGGCAAGCGGCTTCGACAAGCCCCGGTGTATCGCCATTGCACCGACAGGGCTCAAAACGATGCTCAAACAAGCCCGCCAGGCTCACCTTGCCGTTGGACTCGCCTGTCTCGGCAAGCGTCATGGGGTGCATGCGGACGCGGCCGATGCGGCCGGCTCCACTATGCGCGGGCGCCTCCGCCTTTGAGCCAAACGCAGGCGTGGAGGAACCCGTGAGGATATAGGCGCCGCGCGTACCCCGGGTGCGGTCAACCTCGTGTCTAACGTAGTCCCAAATTTGGGGAACGCGCTGCCACTCATCGATAATATGCGGACGGTCTCCCAGCAACATCATCGCCGGGTCGGCACGCGCGAGGTCGAGATTCTCGTCGACATACGAGACGGACGCCCCATGCTCAAGCGCGGCCCACGTCTTGCCACACCACTTGGTGCCTGCAATCTCGACCGCGCCAAAGACGTGAAGGTAGCGCTCGATTTGCGCATCCACGATACGTGGGATGTATCCGTCCCGATGTAGCCTCTCACCTGCCATGAGCCACCCCCGCAGATTTCCAGGTCCTGCTTTCTGATTCTTCTATTCCACTGTAGCAAATTCGGATTTTCGGGTAGTTGCGATTCGGATTTTCGTGTTCATATAGTTCGGATTTTCATGTTCTAAGGATTCGGATTTTCGGGTGCTCAAGATTCGGATTTTCTGAACCCGCTGATCAGGGACACTCTATTGGCAAAAAGGCGGGGAGCGCCGATACGGCACTCCCCGCCCACTCAATACGCGATAGCTTTCTTGCTTAGAGCTCGTTGGCCGCGTGATACGCCGTGCGAATGGCGCTCGCAATATCGGCGGTACGCTCGCCCGAGCAGTCGCCCACGCAGGTCACGGGCACCGTCACGCCGTCCAGGTCAAACGCGTTGGCCTTGGAGCCCACGGCCATCACCACGTAATCGCAGGCGATCTTCACCGGCTCCTCGGCGCCGTCCTCGGTGGTGCGAATGGCCTCCACGCCCTCGTCGGTAATGGCGGTCAGGCGGGTCTTCACGTGCTGCTCCACGTTGTGCTCGGCAAAATCGCTCATGATCAGTGGCAGAATGGTCTCGGACTCGCCCGCGGCAATCTTGTCGAGCATCTCCACGATCGCCACCTCGCAGCCGTGCTGCAGCAGGTACTCGGCAGTCTCGGTGCCCACCAGGCCACCGCCAATGACGGCGACGCGGCCCGTAAGCTCCACCTTGCCGGCCAGCACGTCCCAACTCGAGACGACCTTGTCCGAATCGGCACCCGGAACGGGGATGACCACGTCGTGCGCGCCCACGGCCACAATCGCAGCGTCGGCGGCGTTGAGGTCCGCGGGGCTAGCGGCATGGTTGAGCTCAACCTTCACGCCCAGGCCGGGCAGAATCTTCTCGTAGTACTCGACCGAGCGCATGATCTCGTCCTTGCGCGGGGGCGCGGCCGCCAGCACAATCTGACCGCCCAGATGATCGCTCGCCTCGTAGACGGTCACGTCGTAGCCGCGCTTGGCCGCCACGCGCGCGGCCTCCAGGCCGGCAATACCGCCGCCCACCATGGCAATCTTCTTGTCGCCCTCGCCCGGCTTAATAGCGATGGTCGCCTCGTCGCCGTTCTCGGCATTGAGCACGCACGAGATGTACTGGCGGTTTTGAATCGCATCGACGCAACCCTTGTTGCAGTTGAGGCACTCGCGGATGGGCTCACCCGTGGCGGCCTTGAGCGCAATGTCGGGGTCGCACATGAGCGAGCGGCCGTACGCGACGATGTCGGCCGAACCGTCCTCCAGGATCTTCTCGCCGGCCTCAACCGAGACAACGCGGCCGACGGTTGCCACCGGCACAGAGACCAGGGCCTTGACGCGCTCGGCCACGGGCAGCGTCCAGTTGTAGGGCATGGCGCCCATGGGCGGAATGGTGTCGCCCATGTTACCGGTGTGGTTGGCCTGCGCGACCTGGATCATGTCGATGCCCGCGCCCTCGAGCAGCTTGGCAAACTCGCAGGCCTCGTCGGGCTGCAGACCGCCCTTGCCGCGCGGCGTGCCGTCGGGGTTCTCCATGATCACGGGGAGCTTGTACTCCACCATCAGCTGCGGCGCGGCCTCCTTAATGGCGGCGACGACCTCGAGCGCATAGCGAACGCGGTTCTCGAACGAGCCACCGTACTCGTCGGTACGCTTGTTGAGGATGGCAGAGCACAGCGAACCCACCAGGCGGTCGCCGTGGACCTCGATGGCATCGATCCCAGCCTGCTGTGCGCGGGCGGCCGAGGCGGCGATGGCCTCCTTGATCTGGGTGAGTTGCTCTACGCTCGCCTCGTTCACAAAGTGCTGCATGTCGTGGTGCAGCTTGGCATAGGCCTGCTTGCGGATCTCGTTGGACTCGGCCATCTTGGCGGCAAAGGTCTCCTCGTCGCCGGCGGCCTTGGCCTCCTGCGCAGCTTTCGCAGCGGCCATGGAGCCCATGACCATGCGGCCGACGCCGGGCACGTCATACTCGGGGTGGAACAGCTGCAGCGCGACCTTGGCGCCGTGTTTGTGAACGGTGTCGGCCAGCGCCTTAAACGTGGGGATCTGGGCGTCGGTCGCCAGCTTGGGCGTGGGGCTCGCGGTCATAACGGGAGCGACGTCGCCGATGACGATGTAGCTCACGCCGCCACGGGCCAGACGCTCGTAAAAGGCCAGGCTGCGCTCGCCGATGGAACCGTCGCGCTCCTCGTAGCCGGTGGTGAGCGGCGGGAACATAATGCGGTTCTTGAGCTCAAGGGGGCCAACCGTAATGGGCTGGAGCAGCTTGGATGCAGGTGCGGTCATGGATATTCCTCTCTTGTAGGCGCGGCGGCGATGGTGCCGCGTAGTTGTCTAGAGGATATGGCATGGGAGCACAGTGGCGCAACGGAAATCGGCGAATATCAGGTGGCGGCGGGTGGATGGGGATGGGCGGGGCGGCCCGTCGGTTTATCTCAATCTGTAACAGTTACGCGGCAAAATCGGGTCTTACTGTTACAGATCGAGACAAACGGGACCCGCCTGCTAGAAAATCTCAATCTATAACAACAACTCGGCGAAATCCGTCCCTCGTGTTATAGATTTAGACAAACGGGACCCAATCCACCGGTATATCTCGATCTGTAACATCTAGCCGCCCAAATCGGGTCTAGATGTTACAGATCGAGATCTTTGATTGAGAGGTTGGGAATTGGACCGAAAACACGGTCCCGGAATAACAAAAAAGCTCGCCGGCTAGGCCGACGAGCTGCAAGTTCTTGGTCGCGGGGGCAGGATTTGAACCTACGACCTCCGGGTTATGAGACCGGAGTAATTATTGATAATCATAGTAAATGAATTCTAATTATAGGAAAGAGAATAGCAGGTATTGAGTTATTTTTGCCTGTGCTTTATTTCGATTTACAAAAAGTCTCACCCGCAATTCACCCGCAAAATTACACTTGTGGGTGAATTTCTTTCGCAATTCGGGATACGATACTCCCTGCCCGTGCCTTTAAAGGCACGGGCAGGGAGTATCGTATCAACACCGTCAGCAGGAGACGCCCTATGGCCATCGAAAAGGGCCGCAAGCCCAACACCTGGCTCATCACCTTTAACCTTCCGGAAAAAGATGCCAGTGGAAAATATAAGCGTGCACCCAAGCGAACCATACATGGGCTCAAATCGGATGCCAAAAGGGAACTTGCCCGTTACCGGGTCGAATACGAAAGCGGACAGGCAGCTGGGTCGAAAAATACAGTCGCAAGCTATTCGGGCAAGTTCCACGCCCAACATAAGTTGAACTCACCCCTCGCCTACGACCGGGAGGCCTTGGAAATCAAAAAGATCGAAAGGCTATTCCGTGGCGTAGCGCTCACGTCCCTGACTCCTTCGAGGATCCGCAATGCATATTCGTCAGAACGTGCAAGGCGTGCAATATGGACGGAAGGGTGCGGAGACGAAAGACCACTTTCAGAAAACGGCCTCTACAAGGTCCATGTCAAACTAAGACAGGTGCTTAAGCAGGCATACCGAGATGGGGAAATCCCCAGCAATCCCGCCGATATGGTCGATTTTCCAAAACCACCTCAGGAGAACAAAAGAAATAGCCTCACCCTCTCTGAGGCCCGAAGGTTCAGAAAGGCCGTCCTGCGCAAAATTGAGACAGAGGGGGACGCAAAATACGTCGGGATCCTCATCATCCTCGGAACGGGCTGCCGTCGCGGAGAGATGCTGGGGCTTAGCTGGGGTGATATTGATTTCGCCAGCAATACCATCACGTTTTATAACCAGTACGCCAAGGACAAAGTCCTTCGTAATCCTAAAATGGGTTCGGCGGGCCGACGTGTCTGCATGGACGATGCCCTGGCACGAATTCTTGCTGTCTGGAAAAACAGCCAGCGCCTCAACCTGGAGCATATCAACGGCCTTCGCCTGAAGCATTCCATGGAGCCTTTGACTCTGGACAGCCTCATGCCGGTCGTTAACGGAAAATACGGGCAGAGGATTGACCCCGACGGTTTTGACAAGTTCTTCCGCAACTTCTGCGTCGACAGCGGATGGGGCGAATATACGAAGGACGTCGTCACCAAAACCTATGGTGGGAGAACCTTCACGCGAGGAAAGGGCTATCAGGGCCTGACGGTCCATGAGCTTCGGCACACCGTCGCTAGCCTTCTCGTTGCCGAGGGCCTGGACGTCAAGACCGTTCAGACCCAGCTTGGCCACAAGTCTGCCTCGACCACGCTCAACATCTACGCCCACGCCTTTGAGGAACGCTCTCGCGAGGCCGGGAACACCATTGGCCGCCTGCTGAACGGGTAGACCCGCACCCTTAGTCGTTTAAGACTCAGGTGCAGAATATTCCACTGTAAATGAGGGGTACCGCCCGCTCCTGCGCTTAAACGTCCAGCCATCCCGTTCCATATCGTGCATCACGGAGTCAACTTCCGCTTCCTTACCCGGTGCCCCGATGCACTCGCATATCGACGACAAAGTGAACGAGCCCCCGACCAAATGCGCCGCGATCACACGTTTGATCCGTCGAGCCCTTTCCTCCTTCTTCACCTTCTTGTTATAAGAATCCCTACAGTTCGCATCGCAGTACTGGCGAGGTCTTTCCCCTCTGTGGATTACAAAGGCCCTGCCACAATTTCGGCAGGCCACGGACCTACCTTCTGTCGCCTGTCGCGCGAAGGCGCACCAGATGCGCTCCAGCGCGCACTCATAGAACTCTGTCGAAACTCTTCCCAACTCATAATCAAGAGAATTGCGCCTTGTGTGGATTCTGACCATGACGTCATATAAGTTGCCGTACATTTTGTACCAAACTGGATTCGGGTAAAGAATCGAGTTCACGAACACCGAATAGTCTCCGTCGTCGGGAAGCGCCCCAAATCGATACGGGTCTGAACCGGTCTCGTAATCGACACTACCGCCCTCGATGCGGACCACGTAAAGGGCATCAACGGAATCGCCATTCCGAACGCAAACAGACCGCGCGCCATCCCGAGGAGAAACAACAAACCCCCTTGATGACTCTGACAGTTTTTTGTTCTGATACAGGTCGAAACGCCTCTTGGCCCAGTCGCTGTGACGAATAAAGATAGGGTAGGGAGACGGCTCGCACCTTACGCCATTCTTGCTTTCGAATCCACCTCGATAGCACACACCCGCCGGTTCGTCGGAAGCCGACACAGCCGGAAACGCGCGATGGTATTCACTTTCTCCGACGGCGATCATCCTACCGTAAGCTCCCGGAAATCCGAGATCCGAGATATAGACCGCCTTAAGAACCCGAAGCTCATCGGTAACCGCCCTGCACAGTTCGACCTCTGAAGACATAAATCGCCAGTATGTCTCATCGCTTGCGGCATCTCTCATTCTCGTCGCACACGATAGCGCACCGGCAGCCGCCCTCCACCAGTCAACTGGTTCTCGAACCGTGAGGCCGCAGACCATGCCGCTGTCAAAATCATATACGCCAAAAAGGGGTCCGATTTCATAGGCAAGATCAACGAGCTCCTCGCAGGAAGAGTCGACAAGACGGTATTCATTCTCCCTATCGGCGACATGCGCCAGGCACCTAGGATCCTCTCCAGCACGAACCTGAGCAATATAGGTGCGCCCGGAAATAGGCTCAACAAGGTTGATTAGCCTTGATATGACATCACTCAAGTCGACCATCGGCACCGGGGCATCCCGATTAAACGGCGTGTCGCCAAAGGAAAAAACGATATCGCCGTCTTCGATGTCAACGGTAAAGCAATTCCCCAACAGGCCGGTTTCTTTATCAAGTGCGAGCCCTGCCCGTTGCTGCCGTCTCAGCCCGTTCTGCAATCTTAACTCCCGTTTAACTATTCAATATCAATTCATTTTCGCAGCTAATCAGCCTGTTTCAGACCTGATATCCGAACTTGCCAGCAGCCATTCCTCGCCATAGAAAACCAAGCGAAACTACAGTCAGCTCGAGCGAAGGACTTATACCCAAGATAAAAGAGGAGTTGTCATGGTCAATCAGATTGCCAATCGCAACGGCCCGCTTTACTGGTCTCCGGACCGTGTCATGACGGAGTTGGGCGTCAGCCGCCCCACTGCCTACAAGCTGATGCACGCCTCCGGCGCGTGCACCAAGGCTATGCGCCACATCCGCGTGTTCGCACCCAGCTTCATCACCTACATTAACTCGATCACTGACGAGGAGAAGCGCGATGTCTAGCCCCAACCATACTCCCGCCGTGCCGCCGGCCTTCCGCAACGGCATCCGCCCCCTGCTCGACCGCCTCGATGCCGTCTTCACCGGTGCCGACGGCCGCGTCACCTTCGAGCCCGCCCCGCTCAGCGCGGCACTCGACGGGCTCGGTGAGGAGCTCGTGCTCCTCACCGGCGT
>OKSH01000944.1_pt1 | contig 28362 bp, 28 predicted proteins | sample 1601231 | NCBI WGS metagenome assembly OKSH01 (sample SAMEA3541596, study PRJEB24748) | human gut metagenome | biome: human gut; feature: human-associated habitat; material: faeces | place: China | collected 2012
TAATTGATTGAACGATAAGGAGATAAGATACGATGAGAACAATATTTGCAGAATACAATCCACAACGAAACAGCATTGACATTTATACAAATGTTGGCTATATGCTTCGCATTGACTGCTGGGAAGCCGAAAAGGATTTAAAAACCACACCCGGATCAGACTGTGCATTGACTTCACTTGCAGTCGATGAACCACTTGAATATGCGAGATTATACCTTGAGGGAAATTTGCAGATGTGGGTAAATGCCGAAGATTCATTAGAGATATAGAAATACCTTTTAGAACAGAGTAGTCTTTCGCCTCTACGAATATAATTGTGAATTAGACGCTTATATCCGAAATAAACAATTGGAACATACCCGACAGGAGAACTTTCTTTGATAAGTCATGAAAGAAACAATCTATCAGAAAATGCAATCTGACACATAGATGGGCTCGACACATAAAATAAACAAGAGGACTTGCAGGGTTTGTGACCTTCTTTCAAGCCCTCTTATGTATCATTGCGGTACTGGCTGTGTCCGTTCCGTAAAGGACTGCCCTAAGTGTATCGGATTCACCTTGTTCCTTTACCTCACTATTCACAAATCACTTTTGCTATTTTCGCACTAATATTGCAAATAAAACAATTAGAACTAATATAATTATCAAAAAAATAAACCTTATTTGACCATGAAATCCTAATCCAATCCACTGCAATACTATTATTAACGCAAAAACTAATAACGCCCAATAATTTCTTTTCATGCAATTTTTCCTCTATTCACACAATGTGTATCAAACTTAAAATATACTACAGATTTACCCGAATTAAGAAATGATTTTAAATGACTAACGTAAGTACTCTCTCCGCCGATAAAATTAAGAATTACAGAAACACTGAGTCCAACAACCGAACCAACAGGACCACCTAAAGCAGCTAGCAGTAAAGTCCCTAAACTTTTAGTCGCACCCTCTCCCACATTTATTGCTTTAAGAGCTGCCTCTGCTTGACTTCTTGTCATAGAATATGAAAAAGTCTTATTTTTTACAGTACAGTATCCAATTCCGCCACCCATTCGTGTTTCTTGAGAAGGAACTATATATAGTTCTCCATCTTCATAAATTATAGTATAACCACCATTGGATAAGTCAACATCTTCTTTACTACAAGTCCCCTTCGAATTGTCATTTTGATTATACCTTTCACTAGCAAAAGATACTGTTGACATCGAAAATCCTAAAACCCTTGACAAAATAATTGCTATACAACGTTTAATTTTTTTCAAGATTTTCCTCCTTTCTTGAGGAATTTAAGATTTATAGATGACTTTAAAAGAATGCGCATGCTTTTGTATACACTTAATATATATCACGCTTTTTAAAAATAAAAGACTTGTTTTGAATTATCTTTTATAGTATTCTATAACAGTGGTGATTTATATATAATTTTAATGTTTATTTTTAAGATTCTCTAACAAACTTTTATACTATCCTATAAAACGGTCAATTTTAAAAATTACGAAATTGCAGGCTTTATAACACTTTGTAACACGATATAGACCTGTCCAATAATCCCTCTCATATAAAAATAATCAATGCTTCATTTTTAACACAGGAAGATAAAGACATCTCCCTGTGTTTTTCTTAATAATATCCCCGTTCTTCCCGCCAGTCTTTCACATAACATCGGATTCCGATATAGACCACATACACAAGAAGTAACAGTAGAATAAGGTTCATCGGAATGATTGATTTTATCCATTTTCCGAAGTAGATTGCAATAGCTGTACTCATTATCGCCATCATGATACTGATGATATCCCAGCAATATTTCCGGTAGATTTTCTCCACCTGATAACCAATCCCGATTCATCAGGTCAAAGTCGATATCCTGCCCGTTGATTCTGAAAAATGCCGGGAAGGTGCACAGCTTCCGAAAACCGTATTTTTCATAAAGGTGGATGGCACATTCGATTGTTCTTGCGATTCAGGCTTGCTGTTCCGATGATCTCACCGTTCACTTTGGCAAGATACTGAACATTGTCCGTCGATTGAGCTTGCAGACGCAGATAGGATTGCTCTGCTTCCAAGTCCAGGGGCACACCCTCCGGTCCAAAGCTGAGGTTATCTGTTTCTCCACCGATGATTTTCAGGTAGTTCAGCAAGGCAGCCGCATCCTCTGCTTATTCACGGACAATTTCAAGCGTTGTATGTTTCATCGTTTCCTTCTTTTCCAAAATACCACAAATTAACACCTTTTCCATGTGCGGTAAACCACTCGCCGGCAAGTGCAACCGTTGGATTTACTTCGATCTGCTTCATTTTGTTTGATAACCCATATGTAAGCACATAAAATGCACCATCCACATAAAAGGTATTTACATTACGAACATAAAGAATTTCATTTACTGCAGTTGCCAAAGCAATAATACTTTGAATTGTTATTAGAATTCCCCCCTGCAGCCCCAATCGTATTTTCATCACGATGGTATAACGGAATATGTATCAAAGCAGATGGCATCATCATTAACCATCCACCTCCCCAAATTTCGATTGCATCGGTTCACCGCCTGCTTTTGCCATCATAATGGTGTTATGCACACGCTTTTCGGATGCAGCAAAGAAGTTCTCGTCCGGATAATCAAACACAAGGGTGCTGCCGTCTGCGCAAAGCGAGGACAGCGCAGAGAGCATCGTGTCGATTGTTTCTGCTGAAAGGTAGCAGGTCATGCCGAGCCATGGGAAAAAGGACTTTACTGACGGATCAAGGCCAGCAGAAATCAGCCGTTCCATTTGGCAGCTCGACGCGGTAGACGGTCGGAACCGTATCCCGCCAGATAAATCCCTCATGGCAGAAGCCTGAACGCCTGCTCCAGCAGCCAGTCTCGGCCTTCCAGAAAATCGTATCCCAGCAGCGCCTGTGTCAAACAATGCGATGGCATTCACATTTCCAATTTGGACGTTTACAAACAGAAGGTTTGCAAATTTGCTGCTCGACAGGCAATTTATCATTGGATCATCCCCTCCCAATTCCTGCTGCTTTCAGCATAATTTCATTTACCGTTCCTATTCTCAGCTCCCTTCTCAAATCTTCCACTCCCCTAATGCCGATGCAGTCTTTCTTTTTCACCTCTATTATGCGGCTTGTACCTGCCGGAATATCAAAATAATTATCAGAAAAAATGCAATCTCCCTCTATAATGTCAAATCCTACAGCTTTTGCAAAGTGAGAAGCGCTTACTTCAATAATATAACAATCCTCATATTCCTTCATCCTTACGGAAAGCTCCGGCTCCGTAAACTCAAAATCCCTGGGAAGTACAAATAATACAGTGCCGTATGTCTTTTTTCTGCCGCATTCCCACTCATAAGTCAGGTATGCCGCCCTCTTTTCTGCCCCATCTAATACGGTTTCATAATCAAGTTGTACTGCCTGAATACTTTCCCCGGCTTTAACCACGACAGAAATTTCTCCTTTGTCCAGAATCCTATCATTTTTTCCATACAAATTCCAACTCAATGTCCCGTCACATTCAGACACAGTTTCATTAGAAACCCACAGCTCTACATCTGTACCTTCTTCTTTCGCACTTACCAGTACTGGTGCATAAAACCGGCGTATATAATACTGCAGCGCTTTCCATCTCCCATAATAATCAATCCCCGACCAGCTTACTACTGGCCAGCAATCATTCAGCTGCCATAATATGATTCCCCTGCAATATTTGTTATCTCGCCTGAAATGCTCTACAGAATATCGCATAATCTCCCCTGCCTGAACCTGGGAAAGAAAAATATAATCGCTAAAATCCTTCGGAATTAAATAATCACGCTCCATATATAACTCTATCGCTTCATTCCCGTTCGCACATTTTTGGTGAGCGTACATCACTGGTGTATATGGGCTTCTATCCTCTTCTTCTGTAAACGATTGGATTGTCTTCATAGACGGATAGCTTTGAAATCCCATTTCCGAAATAAAGCGGCATCTCATAGTTCTCATTTTCTGATACGGAGCATTTTCGTTATAGGGAAGATAATAATGCATATCCCCTTTTTTGCCATAATCAAAAAATGATTTCTCAGCTCCCGGATATTTGCTTGACGGAGATGAATGCACATAGGCTGTGTCCGGTGCATATTTTTCGCACTGCTTTGGTATAAGCTCCAAAAACAGAGGGGTGTAATTATCCCATAAAACTTTTCGCACCTGCTCCGGCAGGGGGTCTTCTCCTGATCCAAACATCTTTCTCAATGCCGCCGTCTGCGGCTCTGTTGAACCCGTGACCGTATATACTCCATCAATTTCATTATTTCCGCATAATGCCGCAAGGCAGGCATGATGACCGATACGCGCCAGATTATCTTCAAGTTCCCGTTTCACATTTTCTAAAAAATACTCATCCACCTGATAAAAGGAGCATGCAAACATCAGATCCTGATAAACCAGTATTCCCTTTTCGTCACACAGATCAAAGAATTCCTCCGGCGGATAATAAGCCCCTCCCCAGACACGGATTCCGTTCACATTAGATTTTAAACAATTTTCCACCAATTTTTTCCACGAATTTTCTGTGGTATTTTTCAAAACGGAATCTTCAATAATCAGATTTTCTCCTTTAAAAAATACAGGAACTTTATTTACCTCAAAGCAATACTTTGCACCGTCTCCATCATCTCCTCTATCCAGTTTAATTTGCCGCAATCCTATTTTAAAAATATGACAGTCTAATTGCGTATCTCCGGCAAGCATATATGCCTTTACCGTATATAACGGCTGTTCCCCATACCCGACAGGCCACCACAATTCCGGTTCAGCGATTTCAAAGGAAACCTGTTCATTATTTTGGCATATCTTTGTCCCGATCACTGTTCCTTTGCGGTCTGACAGCTCTAGCTTGATGCAACTCTTCTCCGCTTTGTCATCGCTTCCATTTTGGTCGGCATCCTCTATTCGACAAACAGGTTTTGCTTTTAAAATCACCTTTTCCTCGGTATGTATCTGCGAAAAAATCACTGTCTCCAAATATCCATTATCCATTATTTCCAGAGAGATATCCTTCCAGATTCCCGAATCAGGAAAAGAAAGTCCCCAATCCCACCCAAACATACAGGCAGCCTTTCTCAATACAGAATATGGCTTTCCCATTTTGGACGGATGCTCCTGTATCCAGCGTACCGGAGAAAGAAAACGGATATCGATTCGGTTTTTCCCAACATGTAAAAACTGTTTTACCGGGAAGCGCCATGTGCGATACATATTGTCCGCCTTTCCCGCTTTCTTTCCATTAAGGCTAATTTCTGCAATTGTGTCCAGACCATCGCAACGCAGACAGATTTTTTTATTTTCAAGCATCTCCCGGGTAACATCAAATGCCCTTGAAAACACATAATCCTTTTCAAAAAATGACTGAACTCTTTTCTCATTATCCCGCCAGTTCGGTGAAACCATATCTCCGCTTTCCAGCAAGGCCGATGCCACGCTTCCCGGAACAGAAGCCTGATATATCTTTTCCCCTCCTTCTTCCATCAATTCCCATATTCCATTTAAATCCAGTAACCTTTTCATTTCTCTCCTCCAGCACTTCTTTTTCAGAACTGATGTGAAAATCCGGCAGTCGCTTCTTCTTTTGAAATTTCTCCATTATTACATTGAATCATCAATTTCACATCCGCATCCCGAAGCTTATAAAATGCCACCATAATAACAATTGAAATCAGTCCTCCTGCTAACGGTGCCAGTGTAAACAATTTCCACAATCCTTCAATTGTTTCCGGGCTCTGTGCCACACCGCTTCCCTCTATAAATCCAATTGCAGCAAGTCCAAACATTCCAATTGCTCCGGTCAGTGCAACTACAACTTTGTTTGTAAATGCTTTTGTCGCAAAAGCAATTCCCTGATTTCTTTCCCCGTTTACAAACTGTCCATACTCCACACAATCCGCCACAAACATGATTGATGTAACACCGCCGATTCCCGCAAAAAGACTTTTCAGCACATATAAAACCAGTACCACACCTGTATTTTCATATCCTGTCACATAAATTAAAACATATAAAACCAACGCAATAGCTCTTGTTATAATTGTCAGGCGGAATTTCTCCATCCGGCTGATCATTTTCGGAATAAACAAAGATATGAGCAAAACCGGAACTGCACCTGCCAAGGTCAGGATTGTAATATACTGCGCACCTCCCAAGCAGTGAACTGCCACATAAGCAGATAATGTATTTCCAAAATCTGTCAGTGCACTCATAATCGAGCCCAGTGTAAAGATCAACAAATATTTGTTATGTATCAGGCTCATGAAAATTTCTTTAATGGAAGCTTCCTTTTTCTGTTCTCCCCGATATCTTTCCTTTACGACAAAAGGCAACGGAAGCATCGTTATCAGGCAAAGTACACCAAGAATTCCGATTGCCGGTCCCCATCCTATTGCAGGATATAACATCGGAACAATCACTGCTACCAGAATACCACCCAGGTAAACGCAAAATGCACTTATAGAATATAATTTGTTCCTTTCTCCCTGCTGCTCTGTCATTGTCGTAACAATCGCATTCATCGGAACATCGTACATAGTATATGCTGTATCCCATAAAATATATGCCGCTGCTGACCAGATGATCTTAACCTGAAGCGAGGCTCCGGATGGCATGATAAACAGAAAAATTGTCGTAAGCGGTATCACAAAACCAGCCAGCTTCAGCCAAGGCTTATATTTGCCGTTTTTGAAATTGACCTTATCCACCATCACGCCAAATATCGGATCATTTACAGCATCCCATACCTTAGCGAATACAAAAATCAAACCGACCGTTGCTGCAGGGATTCCTAAATCCGTCATAAACAGCTGCAGGAAGCTCATTATCACATAGTACGATAAAATTGCTCCGAACGCATACAGCCCATAGCTCAACCGTTCTCCTCTCGTTGTTGTAAACTGTTTTTTTCCCATTTTCCCTCTCCTTTGTAAAATATAATATTTTTTGTTCCTTTTTCTTGTAGTTTACCATCAATTTTGATAGAGTAATATCATATTTAGAAATAAAATACAAGAAAAGTGATACTATTTGCACATGAAAAAAGAATTACGAAAATTTATAGAATATTCCATATCCAGCGATTATCGTCACCACTCTTTTACAATGGAACGGGCTATCTCCGACTATTTTCTCAAAGGGAAAGGTGATAAATCTCTGGGAGAAATTTTAAATCTCAAAACCTATGCTGATATTCTTGCTCCAGACCGTCTTCGTGCATCCAAAAATGCCCTTATCTGTCTTGTCACAGTTATGAGTCGCTCTGCAATCAATGATGGAGCAGATGCTGAAATCAGTTTTTCCATGAGCGATTTTTTTATAAATGAAATAGAACGCCTGCAGACAGCACCATCCCTCGAAAACCTTCTCTCCGAAATCATATCCAGCTTTCGAGAACTTGTAAACGACGCACAGCATCAGAAATACTCTTTTCATGTTGCCCGCGCCATTCAATATATCCGCGGTCACATTTATGACTCCTGCAATATTTCCGATGTTGCCTCCTTTTCCGGCTGCAGTACCCATTATCTTTCTTCCCTTTTTCAAAAAGAACTGAATCTTACTCCAAAACAGTATGTTCGTCAGCAAAAACTTCAGGAAGCCCGCATTCTTTTATCCAACCACTATTACAGCGTCCAGGAAATCGCCTCCCTCCTTGGCTACTGCAGTTCTTCTCATTTTATTACTGACTTTAAATCCGCATATGGTATGACTCCTAAACAATTCATAAAAAAAGTCCAGGAATAAGCAGGTATGTTTAAACGTCCGTTTCACCTGCTAACCATTAAAAATGCAGCAGCTGCCCGAAGTAAATATATGCCCCGGACAGCTGCCGCTGTGATTCTCTTTACAGAAAACTCCCTTTCTTAAATTTTTGAAGACATATTCTGATTTTTAAATCATTTTTTAAACAGTTGTATACGATGGGACCTACCTCACCGTATACGGTTTTTGTGGTGCTTCCGTACTTTGCATAGTGCGTGCAGTGAGCGCGGTAGGATCTGCCTTTGACGGCGTTGGTGTAGACAACGCTGCCGACATAATCATATGAATCCTTTTCAGAGCCACATGCAATATTGATATTTTTCCAGACGCCATTGACTTTTTCCTGTAATACAACGTCTTTTACACCAATTTCATCTGCACGGGTTGTGGAATTTGTATCGCAAGAAATTCGAATACCGTTTTTTTCAATTCCCAAAGTAATCCTACAATCGCCCAAAACTCCAACTTCTGCTGCTTGTACTGGAACTGTCATTATGATAAATATCATTGTAGCCAGAAATATCGCAATCTTTTTTCGCATTTGTAACTTCGTATTTCTGCAAAAAGAATCTTTGTCCTCGTATTTTTATCCTATTTGCTCTTTACTTCGTTACAAAAAAAGAGAGCGTTGATTACGCTCTCTAAATCCACATCCTTATTATTTAAATTCTTTCATTACTTTTTTAAGTTCATCTAAATCTATCCAACTTCCGGAATAAGTACATACATCCTTTTTTCCATATCCAAAATAAGTATTGCCATTTGAATAAAATAAAATATTGCCATCCTCTTCTACATATTTTAATTCATTTCCAATATCTGCTTCTGCATACCCTTTTCTAAAATATCTCAATCGTACTCTGTTTCCATCCGCTGACGAGACCTCCCTTGGTACCACACGTCACTTTCTCTCCATATATCTGCCACATTTACTACAATTAATTCCGAGTAGTTATTGGACTTTGATTTGTTGCGCAATCTTATCCTTAACTATAGCCTCATGTGATTTCTGTTCGTCAAACCAGAGATTTGCCTTCAGATTCCCCTCACGTTAATCATAGACATTGCCATGAATAGGACACCCTTGGTCTTGGCTATATCCTTCCCACTACTAGGGCGGATTTGGAACTTTCATCCATTAGTGACGTGCGCCGCAAGGCGCACGCAAAAAAATCGTCAGCACCGACTTTACCGATACTGACGATTCTCTCTCTAAAATTAAATCAATATTTTATTTAGAATGTTTATCTGTGTACATCTTTTTCGCAAGTGCGATAAATGCCGACAATGCAAAAATTAATAATAACGCTGTGACTACCATTTTTACACTTCCTGTCAACATCCCGCCAACATAAGAATATACAATTGTTGCCGGAAGTTGTCCAATTCCTGTTGCTATCAAAAATGCCGCCAGACTCATGGAAGTCAACCCTGCTGCATAACTGACAAAGTCAAATGAAACAAACGGTAATAGTCTGCATATTAAAATTGTATGTTTTCCATATCTTTCAAAATATTGTTCCACACTATCCATTGCAAACTTTGTCGTCAATTTTTCTACCACATCACGTCCTGCAATCCTTGCAATCATAAAGCAAAGGATTGCGCCTGCCATTGCACTGCTCCAGGATAAAATCGCACCTCGCCACCATCCCCAAATTGCAGCATTGGCAAATGTAATTAGAAATGCCGGAAGTGGCGCTGCAACAGACTGAAATACCATTAACAAAAATGATACTGCTACCGCATATGGGCCAAATGATCTTATGTATCCGATAATACTCTCTACACTCATCGAACTAAATAGCATAAATATATAATTAATTCTTGAGTTTACTTTTGGATTAAGAAAATATAATCCGATTATAATCACTATCGTGAGTCCCAGAATGATCTTCGCTATTGTTTTTTTATTCATCTACTTCTCTACATCCTCGACTGCACACCAACGATAATAAGACTCATCATAATTCTGTGTATTTTTAAAGCCACACATTTCCAGAATCAACTGCATATAACCAGATCTGATTCCGGCTGTGCAGTATGTTACAACCTTGTCATCTTTTGTAATACCTGCATCTTCAAACATCTTTGTAATCTCTGCATTACTCTTTAACATACCAGATTTCTGGAAGAGATCTGTGTAACGAATATGAATCGCTTCTGGTAAATGACCACCTTTAGCCTCTCCATATAATGTCTCACCATCATATTCTTCATCTGCACGTACATCAACAACCTTGTAATCATCATAATTTGCTTTTAATTCATCTGTGTTGATCACATGCGTTGTATCGATAGAATCAATCTTCACATCAACTGCTTTTGGCTCACTTCCACCTTTTGCAGTCTCAATTCCGGCTTCTTTCAATGCATCAAAACCACCATCAACCATTTTTACATCTTTATAACCTGCCGCGATTAATTCCCATGCAATACGTCCATCGTCTCCCCAGCCATTCTGAGCTGCTGCAAATAATACTATTTCTTTATTAGGATCAAGACCCTTTTCTCCTAAACGCTCACTTAAGCGCTCTGTATCAAGGATGCATCCCCAATTCGCATCTCCTGATTTTCCGTCCTCACATGTAGCCAGATACTGCCATGCAATCGGAATTGCTCCTTTGATTGTCTCTTTATTAGCTGCATCCTCACCTCTGGCATCAACAAGAATAATATCATCCAGATTCTCTTTTACATAATCTGCATTGACAATATACTCTCCTTCAAATGCTTCTTCTGTTGTTGCCTCTTCCTTTGTCTCACTTTTTGTCTCTGTCTTTGACTGTGTACCGGAATTTCCACATCCGACTAATCCTACAGTCATAACAAGTGCTAATAATACTGCTAGTCTTTTCATCTTTTTCCTCCTTTTATTTACATATCTACATATGTGAATATGTCTATAAAAAAGAATAAAGATTTTATTATACAAAGTCAAGTTATCGGATGTAATTTTACATTATTTATTTCTATAATTTTATTTATATATTTATTATTTCTATATATGTATAATTTCTTCCAGCACATCTATTATATCAGCAACCAGTTGAGGGCAAAAAGTAATCATTTTTTGTTCTTCTTTTATTTTCTGTGCTCCTTCTTTTGTCGCAAAATCTGCACCCATAAGTTCTCTGCACATAGTAGAATTATATTTTTGTAAAAATTTTTCTCTAAATTCAACATCTTTTATGATAGATTCTACTCTTTGTTCATCACCTTCCGGACTTGGCAATGTACTACCATATTTTAAACCCAATGCCATATATGCCCCAATAACTGCACCACATGTCTCTCCCTGGAACATACCTGCTCCAAATCCTGATGACACCTTATAAGCCAGCTCCGTATCCATATTCAACTTCTCCGCCCAGTAACGAAACACAACCTGGCAGCAATCATATCCTTTATCGAATTCTTCCAACACCTGTTCTTTTGTCATTTTAGTTTCTCCTTCTGTCACTATAACCGTTTATCTTCGTAAGAGCATCTATGATATTGATGATATGATTCCGCCCTTCTTCACTTATAGAATAATAAACACATTTTCCGCTTTTTTTCATCTGAACAATCCCTGAATCACATAAAATACGCATATGGTGAGACAGGGTAGATTGCCCAATATTCAATTTTTCGATCAATTCGCTGGCTCCCATTTCTCCGTTCTGTAACTCCGTTAAAATGTCCAGCCTGTGCTCATCCCCAAATGCTTTTAATATTCTTGCATTTTCAAAATTATTCATTTTACATCCTATTCCTTTGTAATTTGAAATCTTTGTTCTAAATTATAGCTATTCTATGACTAATTTTAACGGATTTATAATCATAATTCAAGCAACGCAACAGCCAAAAACCTTCCTTATACCAAAATATAGATAACTGTTTTCCAGCTAATTGGTAGATTTCCGGTATTTTGTGAGCATCACTAAATCTGTAAGTGCAATGTCTGAGCCGTTTTTGGGCGAGTTTTGCACGCACAGATTTTAATAGATAGCGCAACAAAATCCGTGAAATCTATCACATCTGTGAAACAGTTATCTATATTATTATTCGTATCAAGAAATTTCTGCTTTACATTCCAAGCTTCTCCGCAATCTCAATTCCTCTTGGGCTTACTGCCACTCCTCCAAGGCTTGTCTCGCGAAGGCTTACATCCATCTTGATTCCGACTTCTCCCATAGCGTCAATCACCTGATCTACCGGAATCTGACTGATGATTCCTGCCAGTGCCATGTCTGCTGCAGCCAATGTGTTCACTGCACCGCCTACATTTCTCTTTACGCATGGAACTTCGACAAGTCCGGCTACCGGATCACACACAAGACCCATAAGGTTTTTCAGTGCCATGGCACAGGCATATCCCATCTGAGCTTCGCTGCCACCGCGCACCGAACATATTGCCGCTGCAGCCATTCCCGATGCAGATCCGATCTCTGCCTGACATCCACCCGATGCCCCAGCCAGAGATGCTCAGTTTGCAATGACTTGTCCGATTCCTGCTGCCACATACATAGCTTCGATCATACGGTCTTCCTCTACGCCATACTCCCTGAAATAAGGGACAAGAACTGCAGGCATAACACCGCATGCACCTGCCGTTGGTGCTGCAACGATACGTTTCATGCAGGCATTATTGCATCCCATTTTTAACGCATTTGCAATCACCTTTGACACAAAATCACCACAAAGTGGCTTTTCATTCTGACGATACTCATCCATGAGACCGCCTTCTTCCATCAGCATTTTCCATAATCACTCTGGCTGTATTCGGATGTGCATTTTTTAATTCCTTATTTGCAATGGTAAATTCCATTCCAGCTTTTTTGGCTTCCTCAAATGCCACTGGAATTCTCAGATCATCTGGTTTCATTCCAAGAAGCCCTGCAATAATCGCATGGTCTGTACCATGCCCTTTCCCCGTAGCGGCAAATGACCCGTGAAGATATACTTCTGCTTTTTTCACAGATTCGCCAAAAAGCTGCCGGGCCGTATAACCGACCCTGGCAGCTCCCGCTATATGGGAACTGGATGGACCGACCATGACCGGTCCTAAAATATCAAAAATACTTCCCATATATGTTCCTCTTCTTCAAAGTTATAGAAAATTATTTTTTTCTTCGGCATTACATGAATTGCTCCGCCTTCCAGCTCTTCAAGCGCTTCTCCGATTCCTTCATTGTAAGTCGGATGTGCCCGCATACCTTTCAGAAGCTGTGATACTGTCATATTATTGGCAACTGCTGTTACGAATTCACCAATCATATCTGTCGCTCTTGCACACATCATCTGTGCTCCGACAATCACGCCGCTCTCTTCTTCTGCAACGACTTTAATAAATCCTCGCTCCTCTTTTGTTATGGGAGATTTTCCATTTGCACTCATAATGAACTTACCAACTTTAACGGCAATACCTTTTTCTTTTGCCTCATCTTCCGTGATACCGACAGATGCAATTTCAGGATCTGTGTATACACAGCCTGGAACTACATTTACATCGACAGACACTTCTTTTCCGGCAAGCTGCTCTGCAACCTGGATTCCCTGTGCACTTGCTGTATGCGCAAGCTGTGCTCCAAAGATCAGATCTCCGATTGCATAGACACCCGGAATGCTTGTCTCAAATTTCTCATTGACAACGACACGTCCACGGTTCATCTCTGGTGTAGCATCTTCTGAGAAAAGACCATCTGTATTCGGACATCTTCCAACTGCACAAAGTACATACTGAGAAGTTGCACTCTGTTCTTTTTCTTTCTCAATATATTTGCAGACATACTGGTCACCTTCAGCCTCTACACCCTGTACGGCAGCAGCTGTGTGAATATCAATGCCGCGTTTTTTCAAAATCAATTTCAGATTCTGAGAAATCTCCTTATCCATATTCGGAAGAATTCTCGGAAGTGCCTCAAGAATTTTTTTGATTTCTGTTTTCATCTTCTTCATGGCTTTCCTGCTCGGGTACTGATAAGTTTCTTTATACAATTGTCCTTTGCTTGTTTCCGTTGTCATTCTTCTGTGGTGCATTCCAAGAAAGTCAAATCCCTCTTTTCCGTCCCACATGCTGACAATCTTTGTTTTTACTGGGTGTAGCTTTAAATCCAGTTTTGCCATGATGTACTGCAATAAGTTCAGTGCGTGATTTGCGCTTTTCTTATTCTTGCAAATGATTACCGTATCATCTGCGTACCTTACAAGAATTCCGTGAGTAAGTCCATGCTTTTCCCACAGTCTGTCCAGTGTATTTAAGTAGATGTTTGCCAATAACGGAGATATAACTGAACCTTGGTTTGTTCCCAGTTCAGAAATTGTCAGTACATTTCCGTATAATACTCCTGATACTAACCATTGTCTTATCAGCTTCAATATCCTACGGTCTGATATTCTCTGCTCTACCAGTTTCATCAGCTTATCTTGGTTTACGTTATCAAAGAACTTCTCAATATCCGCGTCTACTACATAATAGCCCTTGTTGTTACACGCTTTCCTTACCACTTCCAGTGCTTGCTTGGCACTTCTTTTCGGTCGGAATCCATAGGAACAATCTCTAAAGTCAGCTTCGAATACTGGCTCTATTGCTATCTTGGTAGCCATCTGCACAATTCTGTCCTTGACTGTTGGTATTCCAAGAGGTCTTTCACTTCCGTCTGGTTTTGGTATCATAACTCGCTTTACTGGAGATGGTTTGTACTTTCCATCCATCAGTTCCAATTTGATTTCTGACAGGTATTTTTCAATTCCCATCTCTTCAATATCTTCGATTCTGATACCATCTACACCACTGGAACCTTTGTTAGTTTTTACTCGTTTCCACGCTTCAAAAAGTACATCATCCCGATATACCTTATCGTAAAGTGCATGAAATCGTCGGCTATCACATTTCTTGGCTGTCAGATATAGTTTGTTTTGAAGTTGTCGAACTTTTTCTTTGGAGTTGTTAGTCTGCATGACATTCCCTCACTCTTACCCTCTCTACAAACGTGAATGAAGCAAGGAACCTTCCCATAGACTGTGTTTTCTTGCACAGTCATTATCGGTACTATCTTCCTCTCCGACTCCCTCCCATCAGAAATACGATTTCGCCAAGCTTATACGCTTTCTTTTTACCTTTCGGTGATGGGTAGGGTCTCTCCAGTTCCGAACCACACTTTTCATATATACCGCTTCCTATATACCGAGGGGTTCTTCTGTGCTGCTTTCCAGTTTCTTCGCACATTCCATGGTTTTCGCCCATATGCCCAAGGCTCAACTCCCCTTTGTTCTCTTTTCAGAGACCTTTTTAACGATACGGCAGAATTCACTTAATGTTACGGTCTGTATGATTGCTTGCACCTTTTATCAAGGTTACTTTATCCACTCGCTTAGCACCCTGTATTACTACAGCGCACCAAGTTTAGCTACACGGCTCACTGGCGATTACCGTGACCGGACTTACACCGGCAAGTATGGTCCAGCTTCGCTGGACACACGGCATAAGCAGAAGCACTCTCTGGAGAATGTTGAAAAAATAAAAAAAGAATCACAAACGGAAGAGGATGAAGTAATACGCCCCTCGTCTAATTAACAGGGAACATATTACTTCATCCTCTTCCACCTGTGATTCTTTTTATTTCATATTCTTCTTATTTACTCGATCGCATCCGTCTCAATCACAAATTTTACATTACCATCCATTGCTTTATCCTTACCGCTGAATGTACTATATTTGCAATCTTCTGATGTCAGCACATCGATTCTGTCAAGTACATCACCAAGTTCATCTTCCACGGTGCTCTTCAACTTACTTGTTCCTTCTTTGTCAAATTTCGCCATGCCTTCTGCAAGCTCTTTTGCACCTGACTGAAGTTCGGAAGCTCCGCTTCTAAGTGCGCTGCTGTTGGCCGCAAGTGTTGCAGATCCGGAAGACATCTGGCTTCCCAGTGTATTCAGTCCGCTTGCTAACTGGTTCGTACCGCTCTGGAGTGTATTGACACCGGCTACTAATGTCGGACTGTTGGATTTCAGTTTATTTGCACCACTTACCAGGGAATCATTGTATCCGCTTAACTGAGCGAATCCTTTGTTCAGTGCCGTGATTCCCTGAATTGCTGTCGGGAATTGAGCGGATGTCGCATGATTCAATGCAGCCAAATTGCTGTGCAGTGTTCCGATTGCACTGTTCAGTCCCTGCATACCTGCATTTAACTGGTCTACACTTCCTGTTAATGTACTTAACTGCCCTGCCTGTGCAAGAACACCTTCCGCATCTTCGATACTCTTCAACTGCTTCTGTAATTCCGGAAGTGCTGCTGCCAGCTCTCCCGAAGACTTCTTCAAAGTATCTGCATTCGTCATGATCGTTGCTGCACCTGCTTTTAAGGAATCTACATCTATTGTCGGCATCTTTGACGTATCAATGCCTGATAACTCCTTGAGATTCTGTACGGAATCTGTGGAAGCTTTTGCGTTCTTCAGTGCACTTATAGAACTCTGTAATTGCTTTGCTTCCTCGGAATTCTTATCTGAGATTCCTGCATACTTCGCTTCCAGTGCACTTATAGATGCAGCGATCGCATCAGAACTGTTCTTTGCTGTTGTCTTAGCTGTTGCAATTGTCTGATTGTCAGATGCAACTACATCATTGATATTCTTACATGCATTCTCTAATGCTGTCTGCGCTGCATTAATATTTGCCAGAGCTTCCTGCATACCATTTAATGTCTGGGCAATTGTTGTAAGCGGTGCCTCGATGCCATTTGCCAGTGTTCCGCTTAATGTCTTAGTCTCTGCCATCAATGTATTGCCGGTTGTTACCATAGCATTTACCTGAGACATCAGACCCTCTACTTCTTTCGTTCCGAGTGCTGCTTTCATCTGTGCTGTTCCTGCTGCCAGAGCCTGGGATGCTGCCTGAAGGTCTTCTGTCGTTGCACCCTTACCATCTGTTGCAGCTTCAAGCTGTGAGATAGCGCTTTGTACCTGCTTCAGTCCTGTACTTAACTGTGTCAGCTGTGAAGCTCCGGCTGCCAGCTGCTTCTCGCCGTCTACATAACTGCTCACACCGTCTGCAAGTGTATTCACACCACTTGTATAATCCTGTACACCTTTGACAACTTTGTTTACACCATTCACATACTCTGTGACGCTGCCATTCAGCTCTCCGTTAGAACCAAGGTATTTCTGGATGCCGGCGTTCAATGTATCAACGCCTTCTGTATAGCTGTTCACACCATCTGCAAGTGTTCCTGCTCCATCTGCAAGTGTATCGGAACCACTTACTAACTGAAGTGCCGCATCCTCCAGATCATCCAGAGCGTTCTGAAGATCATCTACATTTACGATACTGTCCATATCCACATCATCTAACAGATCAGATAATGCAACAGTATAAGTAGAAGACATTGTAAAATCTGTTACATCTGCTTCAATACTTAAGCTTTCCGGAATCGTAACTTTGTCACTTTCTTCACTGCTTAAGTTCAGGCTGTCTTTTAATCCCGGCATTCCGAATCCGACTACGATATTCTTATTACCATCAGAAATGATCTTGCCGTTATCAATTGTTACATTACTGAATGTCTCATTCGGAAGTATCATTCCCGTCATCATCACGAACGGTGTATATACTTCTGTATCTTTTCCATCCAACGATACATTCTGCTTTTCATTATTCTTATAATCAACGGTAATTTTCAAATGTCCGCTCTTACCCTTTAACTCAGACGGCTTCATCTGTTTTCCGTCCAGATAATAGTTCAGTTTTACTGATACCGGAAGTTTCTTATCTGTCGTTCCCTGATAATAGATGTCCTCACCGTCTGTAGCCCAGGTCAGTTTATCTCCGTCTGACGTATATTTTTCATCACCTTTTACATTCTTGATATCGCTCAGTGTGCTCTCGTCTTCCAAATCTCCGGATACACTTCCTGAATTCTTAAGCCAGTTAGATACGGTTACCTTATCTGTCTTGCCACTTGCCTTGGCATTCACATATACGGTTTCTTCTTTATATACATCACTGTCTGATGTTCCACTTGCTGCGAAAGCTGGTGTCACACCCATCATCACTGACATTCCGACTGCTACAGATGCTGCAATTTTTCGTTTCATTTTTCTGTTCTTATTCATAATTCTTGCTTCCTTTCTTAGTTATCATGGATTGTTAATAACAGGTTACTTTGCTTCACTTGTCTGTGCTTTTTCCTTTTTCCCAAGAAATCCGATGGATGTCTTGCAGATTAATTTGTCAAATATCATGAACATTGCCGGCAATACCAGAAGCACGACTACCATACTGATAATGGCTCCTCTTGCAAGCAATGTACAGATCGAACCGATCATCTCAACCTGTGAGTAGCAGGCAACTCCGAATGTTGCAGCGAAGAAACTAAGTCCACTGCTGATGATGGACGGCATACTCGTTTTATGCGCAATGCTGATTGCTTCCATCTTATCTTTTCCAAGGCTTCGTTCTTTTTGATATCTCGTTGTCATCAGGATCGCATAGTCAACCGTTGCACCTAACTGAATGGCACCGATCACGATACTTGCCACAAACGGAAGGCTGATTCCCTGATAATACGGAATTGCCATGTTGATCATAATTGCAAATTCGATAACTGCCACCAGGATAACCGGCAGTGAAATCGATTTGAAAATAATCAGGATGATCACAAATATCGCTGCGATAGAGATAATATTAACATTAACAAGATCGACATCCGTGACATCCTGCAGATCTTTCATCAGAGGCGCTTCTCCGATGACCATTCCCGTCTTATCATATGATTTTACAATCTTATCGATCTTTTTAATCTGTGTATTGACCTGATCTGTTGCGGATTCGTATTCTGTACTTACAAATGCCAGTTCATAATCTTTACTCTGCAGCATCTTCCGGACATCCTTTGGAATTATGGAATCCGGTACACTAGGCCCGATAAGTGAACTCATACTGATGGTCCATTTCACGCCTTTTACTTTATCGACCTTATTCAGCATCTGCTGTTTTTCCTTTGCATCCATGTTCTTATCCATCATGATAATATGCATGTTGCTTGCCCCAAAGTCATCCTTTACTTTTGCAATTGATACATTACTGTTCAATGTTGCCGGAAGTGAATCTGCAATATTGTAGTAAATCTTTGTATGGTTATTTCCATAAATTGCCGGAAGTAAAAGTATAAGGAATGCCGCAATCCATACTTTATAGTGTTTTGTGATAAAAGCTGATGGACGATCCATATTACTTAACAGTAATTTGTGTCTTGTCTTCTCGATTGGTTTATCAAATACAAGGATCAGTGCCGGCAGGATCGTTACACAACAGATCACGCCGATCACAACTCCTTTTGCCATTACAATACCAAGGTCACGTCCGAGTGCAAATGTCATAACACAAAGTGCAATGAAACCGGCCACAGTAGTTACGGAACTGCCGACAACCGACTTAAATGTATTGGCGATCGCATGCCCCATAGCTCTGTCTTTCTCACCCGGGAATCTCTTCTTATTCTCTTCATAACTATTCAGAAGGAAGATGGAATAATCCATCGTTACGCCAAGCTGTAATACTGCTGTCAGTGCCTGCGTAATATAAGACGTTTCACCGAATATAATATTACTTCCCAGGTTGTATAAAATCGCAAGCCCTATACTTAGCAGGAATAAAAACGGAACTACAAATGATCCCGATGTAATCTCCAGTACGACCAGGCTTAACAGTGCCGCGATCACTACATAGATCGGAAGTTCTTTCATTGCGATATTCTTAATATCTGTAACGATACCCGTCATACCACTGATAAAGCACTGCTTATTTGCGATCTTACGAAGCTGTGTCAGTGCCTCCATGGAATTATCAGATGATGTCGTATCATCAAATAATACCAGCATCATCGTTGCATCTCCATTGATAAATGCTTTTCTTATATCTTTTGGAATCATCTCTGTCGGAAGACTGATATCTGCCACATCGTCATACCAGAGTACATCCTGGACGTGCGGCACTTTTTCAAATTCCTTTTCCAGCTTCTGTACATCCTTCATATCCATATTCTCGACTGCGACCATGGAGAATGCACCCATTCCAAATTCATCTACCAGGATATCCTGTCCTTTTACCGTCTCCAGGTGATCCGGCAGGTAACTCAGCAAGTCATAATTTACTTTTGTTTTTGCGATGCCGATTATTGACGGAACAATTAATAAGACTCCTATAAGCAGCACCAGTATTCTGTGTCGGGCAATCCATTTGCCAACTTTGACCATTCTTTCCATCTCCTCTTATTTTCTTCATGTAGTTATTATTATAATCAAAAATGACTAGTAGTCAATATTTTATTTAAATTATTTTTTTATTTCGTTGATAATCTTTATCCATATTAGCGCACACTAAAAAAGAAACAGCACATCCCGTGTTGTTTCTTTTTTGTTTCTATTCTATAATTTATTGCTTCACACATTCCGAAAGAAGCTTAATGTGCTGCTGCCTCTGCATTTCCGGCAACTTTTTCTTTTCGTTTGTCATGCATTGCAAATAATCCGGCTAACAGAGTTCCTGAGATGGAATGCCATGTACAGGATACCGCACAGATAATTGCAGATTCCGGTGTAGATGCAAACTGGGCAGTTGTAGTTGCAAGATTCGTTGCAAGTCCGGCATTCTGCATACCTACTTCGATAGAAATGGTTCTCTTCTTTGATGTATTCATACCAACCAGTTTTCCTGCTCCATATCCAAGCAGATATCCAAGCCCGTTGTGCAGTAATACTGCTACGAAGATCACAACACCTGACTGGAAGAACTTGGCTCCCTGTGAAGATACCACACCACCGACAACACATGCAAGTCCGAGAACAGCAACTCCCGGCATAACTTTCTGAAGTTCCCGGAATGTTTTATTCTTTCCCAACAGATAATTTAACAAGAATCCAACACCAACCGGAAGGATAACAGTCTCAATGATTGATACGAACATCGGAAGTCCCTTGATCGTAATCTGTGTACCGCTTGCCAGTAAAGATACCATGAGTGGTGTCATAACCGGTGAGACCAGTGTGGATACTGTTGTCATTCCTACAGAAAAGGCTACATCCCCGCCGCACAGATAAGACATGATGTTGGAAGATACACCTCCCGGACAGCAGCCTACAAGAATCAGCCCAAGTGCGATTCCATCCGGCAGGTTCAATACCTTTGAAAGCGCAAATGCAAGGAATGGCATGATCAGATACTGCGCAACCGCACCAACACAAATGTCAAACGGACGCTGTGCAAGAATCTTAAAGTCTTCCGTTGTAAGTGTCAGTCCCATACTGAACATGATAATACCAATGATAATAGACTGACATGTGAACTTGTTCGATACCATGTCTGTGAACAGTGCCAGATTTACCCAGCCCATCATAGACGGAAGGAAAAATGTAACCACTGCGATTGCGATTACAACAATTGACGTGTAGTCTGATAAAAATTTGCTTGTTTTTTGTAATGCTTTCATTACTCTTCTCCTCCTTTAAGCAATCACTGTCCACCAAAAAAAAATCCCTTTTCAGAATATACTCTGAAAAGGGACGAAATCTATCCGCGTTACCACCCTAATTCTGTAGAATCTTTCTACAGCTCTCATTCACGTACCATCATACATGCTCCCTGTAACGGGGGATACCGGCGAGGTTTACTTTGATATTGCTTTCAACCCGCTTCTTAGAGAGGATATCCTTATCTGCTTATTACCTGCTTCCACCAACCGCAGGCTCTCTGTGAAATAACGATAGATTCGGCATTGTTCTCATCAACGAATTTCGGTGAACTATATATGTTTTACAAGTCCTTATTATAAACCTGTCATTTCAAATGTCAAGCATAAATTTTCATGCTTTTGCATATTTTTTCATCACATTCTGCAAAATGCTACTCTCCGATCCTTGGAAGATTCCATCTGTAATGAGCCGCAAGAAAACGTATCAGCATAACGATCAGTGATGACACCACCATCGCCGGAAGTTCTCCGTAACTTCTGTATATGATCACACATATCCACGCCCCCGCAATGGATGCGCATGCATAAATATGTTTCACAAATATATACGGCGCAACTCCTGCCATCGTATCACGCAAGAGTCCTCCTCCGACTCCCGTCATTGTACCAAGGAAGACCAGCAGAAATGTATTATCGATATAGCCGCAGCTGATACCTTTTGTCACTCCCATCGCCGAAAAGATTCCAAGTCCTACAGAATCCATTGCCAACATAAGTTTATCATAGATCTCACCAAAACCATCCTGCAGATATTTCCTGCGGAAATATATAATACAAAACACAAGCACCGCAGCAAGTACGGCATATATCACATATACCGGATGCAGAAGTGCCGATGGCACCTTCCCAAGTATAACATCACGAACCATACCTCCGCCAACTGCCGTTGACACACCAAGCACGATCACTCCGAATATATCCATGCTGCACTCAATTCCAACCATTGCCCCCGATGCTGAGAACGCTACTGTTCCGATCAGTTCGATTGCAAATATAATCCACTCCTGAATATCCATCTTGTTTTCCCCATCTTGTCTTTTATTTTTTGTAAATTTACTGTCCTGTTCATGCTCTGTCATTCTATTTCCGAAGGTCTTCCAGCATCTCTCTGACCGTCTTCCCATACACCGGATGACGTTTATAAGGTGCAATCTCATGCAAAGGCTCCAGTACAAACGCTCTCTTATGCATCTCCACATGTGGAATACATAAAGTATCCGTCTCTGCAACCAGATCATCATAAAATATAATATCCAGATCCAGCGTTCTCGGTCCCCAATGTATGATTCGTTCTCTTCCTGCCTCTTTTTCAATTCGGTTCAGCTCTTTTAATAACTCTTCCGGATATAATAATGTCGAAAGCTTCAGACAACCGTTTAAGAAATCCGGCTGATCCGTCACTCCGTACGGAGGTGTCGTGATAAATGTCGATACCTTCTCCACCTTTGTATTCTTTATCTCATCCAGCGCCTGTACCGCGGCTTCCAAAATGCTTCTGCTATCCCCCATATTCGATCCGAGCGCAATATATGCCGTATGCCATTCACGCTCAATCTCTACACTGACCGTCTTAAGCGGCAGTCCGACCGGTGCCCACGGTTTCTTGATCTCAATCTGCACCTTCTGCAGACCTGCTATACGCACCAGCATCTCCTCTGCCAGTCCTTCCGCAACCTTCTCCAGAAGCTTAAACGTATGACTTTTCAAATACTCTGTGATAAATGCACTTGCTTCTCCATAATGGATAGATGCAGTCAGCTCATCTGTCAGTCCTGCCCGTCTGGTATCCGTATACATAACCGCAGACACCACAAATTTCTGCCCCAGTACATTTTCCTCCGGAAACACACCATGATTGGCAAATACTTCCAGATCTTCTATCTTTATCTTGTCCGGTTTCATCTCATTCCTCACTCTTTCTATACTTCGTGTCCCCGCATGATTGCTTTCGTCATCTGAATGGCTCTCTTATTTTTCTCTACATCATGGACGCGTACGAATGCACATCCCTTCTGTACCCCATATACGGTCGTAACCATCGTACCTTCTTCCCGCTGCGTCACCGGAAGATCCAGCGTCAGTCCGATTACGGATTTTCGTGATGTTCCGAGCAATACCGGATATCCAAGTTCATTTAATATCTCCATCTTATCGATAATCTCCAGGTTCATCTCATAAGTCTTTCCAAATCCGACACCAGGGTCAAGGATGATCTTGTCATCCTCAATGCCTGCTGCTTTTGCAAGTCTTACACATTCTTTCATATCATCCATGAAATCTTTCAGGAAGTCCTGATATTCCGCCTTTTCCCGATTATGCATCAGACAGCATGCAGCCTGATACTTTGCGATCACACTTGCCATCTTCTTGTCATATTTTAATCCCCAGATGTCATTGACAAGATCTGCACCTGCCTGAAGTGCAGCCTCTGCGACATGGCTTTTGTAGGTATCGATCGACACCGGTACATCAAATTCTTTCTTAAGCACTTCAATAATTGGTGTCACTCTTGCAATCTCTTCTTCATCCGTGATCTGGATATGTCCCGGACGCGTAGATTCCCCGCCTACGTCAATGATATCTACACCTTCTTCAACCATCCGGTGTGCATGTGCAATTGCCGCATCCATTCCGTTAAACTTTCCTCCATCGGAAAAGGAATCCGGCGTCACATTCAAGATTCCCATAATGTATGTATGATTTGCTGTATCAAAATTCTTTCCACCTATGATCATATTATTATCTCCATATTTTTCTCTTCTTCATTCCAGTTACACTTCTTCTCTGCCATGCAGGAAAGACACATTCTGGAACGTTTATCACTTTCATAGAACAGTTCCTCTATCGGCTTCATATGCTCATGCCGTCTGCGGTGTCCCCTGACTGCCAGACAGATCAGTGCTTTTTCTTCATCCGTAAATGTAAAACCAGTCGGAAGAGAATCCAATATCCGCCTTGCTATTCTCTCTCCTGCGATCTCATGCGGAATCTGCTGTCTGTACTGAAAAGATTTGCCAATATCATGCAGCACCGCCGCTACGTAGATCAATTCCTTATCGAATCCAAGTCCTTCTTCCAGATTCTTAATGTAAGCAATTCTTGCCACATCCAGAAGATGGTTCATCTGATGACAACAGAATACCCTATCCGTCTCACATTCACAGATACGCTTATAGTATGTCTGATACACTTCATGATTCACCACCGCATTCAGACGGAGCATCCCTTTTTGTCTTTCTGTTACTCTTTTCATCTACATCTGTATCTCTTTCTTTTTATCGTCCAAGCATCCGGAAAAATCTCTCTTCCAGTACCGGATCTATCTCAAATACACCGCGTCTTGCAATTGTCACAGTCAGGCTTCCCGGCTTCTTGATCCCACGCATTGTCATACACATATGCTCTGCTTCGATCATAACGATAGCCCCTTTCGGCTGCATATACTCCATCAAAGCATCAGCAATCTGTCCGGTAAGCTGTTCCTGAAGCTGCAGTCTTCTTGCGAATACCTCCACGGTACGGGCAAGTTTGCTTAATCCTACAACTTTCCCATCCGGAATATAAGCAATATGTGCTTTCCCATAAAATGGCAGGAGGTGATGCTCACATGTCGAATAGAATGTAATATCTTTCTCTATTACCATCTCATGACTGTCAACGGTAAATGTCTTAGAAAGATGTTTTCCGGCATCCTCATCCATACCTCCATATATCTCTTCATACATTCTTGCGATCCGGTCCGGTGTATCAATCAGTCCTTCCCGGTTCACATCTTCTCCCATTCCTTCCAGGAGCAGCCGCACTGCCTGTTCTATCTTCTCATGATCTATCATATTCTTTCCTTTCTCTGCGGATTCTGTACGCATCCTTCCATACACCGGATTACTTCATTTAGATATGACAATGAACCACATGCGATCACCGCACGTTTCCCACTGTCTTCTGTTGCATAAGTATACGCTTTTGCAACAGCATCTCCAATACTCTTTTCTGCGTACACGCTCATCTGTTCTGTCATACAGTCTCTTACACATTCTGCAAGCTTCTCTGCCGGCAGTGTACGTTCCTTATTCGGCAGATCTACCGTATACACCCGCTTTGCTGACGGACACAGAATCTGTACGATCTTCTCATATTCTTTATCTTTAAATACACCCATGATCAGGATAAGTTCCTCTCCCGTAAAATACCGTTCAATGGATGTCTTAAGCTTCTTCGCAGCATCTTCATTATGCGCACCATCTACGATCACAACCGGATCTTCAGACAGACAAGTAAAACGTCCCGCCCATCTCGTTGCATCAAGACCGTCCCTCACTGCTCCTTCCTCAATCTGATATCCCAGCTTCCTGAGGCTTTCAATTACTTCCAGTGCCACAGAAAGATTTTCTCTCTGGCACTCTCCTGCAATGTGGTTCTGCATATGCGCATATTTTTTATATGAAAATGTAAGTCCTTTATAATCTTCTTTTTCGATACTCATCTGTTCCGGCTCTGCTTCTGTGTATATACAGTTCAGACTCTCTGCTTTCTTTCGCAGGATCAGTCTGACATTCTCCTGCTGTCTTGCTGACACTACCGTACATCCCGGTTTGATGATCCCGGATTTCGTCTGTGCGATCTCTTCCAGGGTATCTCCGATCACCCCCAGATGATCAACACTGATCGTTGCAAATACTGCGCAAACTGTATTCTTAATTACATTCGTCGCATCTGTCTCTCCGCCGAGACCGGTTTCCAATACAACCAGATCACATTTTTGTTTCTTAAAATACAAAAAAGCCATCGCCGTCTCTACTTCAAACACTGTCGGAACAGGTTCTCCTTTACATACAAGCCGGTCAATTGCTTCTTTTATCTCTTCCATGATCTCTGCAAATTCTGATTCAGAGATCCATTTCCCATCTATCTGTATCTTCTCCAGATAAGAAATGACTGTCGGTGAAACATATCGCCCGTTTTTGTATCCTGCCTTACTTAATATCATTGAAGTGTATGCAAGCACAGATCCTTTTCCATTCGTTCCTGCAATATGTATGAACTTCAGATCATCCTGGGGGTTCCCAAGTTCACGCAACAGACCTCGAATCGTATCTAAGCCAAGTACACTTCCGTATTTCGACATCTCGTCCAAATATACCCTCGCTTCTTTATAGGTCACGTCTTTATTTTCCTTTCATCAAAAAAATAGTGCTGTCAAACAGACATTTCTGCCTAACAGCACTATCATACCACTATTCAATCACACTAACAAGTGATTGCTTCTTTAATTTATTAGATATTCAGCAGATCACTGAACACCTTCAGTGCACCATCTGTCTCGTGTGCAAGTACACGTTTTGCAAGTACTTTACCAAGCTGTACACCTTCCTGGTCAAAGCTGTTCACATTCCATACAAATCCCTGGAACATAACTTTATTCTCAAAGTGTGCAAGAAGTGCACCGAGAGATCCCGGATTTACCTGCTCTCCGATAATGATGCTTGATGGACGTCCGCCTTCGAAATTCTTATTACGGTTCTCATCGGATTTACCACATGCAAATGCAACGATCTGGGCAGCTACATTTGCACAAAGTTTCTGCTGGCTTGTGCTGTCCTGGATCACAACATCTGTTTCCATCTGGCTGTTCTTGTATCCAACGAACTGTAACGGCACGATATCCGTTCCCTGATGCAGTAACTGATAGAATGAGTGCTGTCCGTTTGTTCCAGGTTCTCCGAAGATGACCGGTCCTGTAGGATAGTTAACCGGCTCACCGAAACGGTTGACAGATTTACCGTTAGATTCCATATCCAACTGCTGTAAATGTGCAGGGAAACGGCTCAGTGCCTGGGAATATGGAAGTACGGCCGTACTTGGATATCCTAATACATTTCTCTCATATACACCAATCAGTGCATCCAGCATTGCAGGATTCTTGAATACATCTTTGTTCTTAGAAAGTGCATCTTCTGCTGCAGCACCATCAAGGAACTGTGCAAATACTTCCGGTCCGAATGCCAGAGATAATACAGCGCCTCCAACTGCAGATGTAGAAGAATAACGTCCTCCGATATAGTCATCCATGAAGAATGCTGCAAGATAATCGTCACTCTTAGCCAGCGGAGATGTCTCACTTGTAACAGCAATCATGTGCTTAGAAGCATCCAGTCCCGCATTCTTCAGTGCATCTTTTACAAATGATTCATTGGTTAATGTCTCAAGTGTTGTTCCTGATTTTGATACCAGTACGAAGATAGAATGTGCAACATCGATAGAATTAAGTACAGCTGCCGCATCATCAGGGTCTACGTTACTGATGAATTTGGCTTCCATCTTGAATGTGTCATTCTTCTTAGCCCAGTTCTCAAGTGCAAGATACATTGCACGAGGTCCGAGGTCGCTTCCACCGATACCAATCTGTACAACCGTTGTGAACTTCTCTCCTGCGCCGTTTGTGATCTCTCCTGCATGTACTTTGTTTGCAAAGTCTGCGATCTTAGCCTGCTGTTCTGTATAGAATGCACGCTTGTCCACTCCATCGGCCTCTACAGCTTCTCCAAGCTGTCCACGTGTCATGTGATGAAGTACCAGACGTTTCTCGCCTGTGTTGATCACTTCTCCGTTGTAAAGTGCTTCAAATTTCTCTGCCAGCTGTGCTTCATCTGCTAATTTTGCAAGTGCTGCCAGTACTTTATCGTCAACCTGCTTTGCAGCATAGTTATAAGTAAGTCCTTCTGCCATCGGAACGCTGTAATTCTTTACTCGTTCTGCTCCGCTTTCTCCTGTCATTGCTTCTACAAGATTTACTCGCTCAACTTTTTCAAGTTCTTTGAATGATGCAAGGGTATCTAAGTTGTTCCAGGTAATCATAATATTAGATTCCTCCTTCAAAAAAATAAATATGATCTTTACGGTCATGAGTCAGGCCGTATTTCTCGTTAATTTTAGCACATTTTCAGTATAATAACAATTAAAAAGCAACCAACATATGTTGATTGCTTTTTACCTTATATATATACCTTCAAAACTGCATACAAGAAATATTTCTTTCATCCTACCTATCAC
>OKSH01000964.1_pt1 | contig 27975 bp, 37 predicted proteins | sample 1601231 | NCBI WGS metagenome assembly OKSH01 (sample SAMEA3541596, study PRJEB24748) | human gut metagenome | biome: human gut; feature: human-associated habitat; material: faeces | place: China | collected 2012
CCGCTAATATGCTCCGCACGCTATACCGGAAGCACCTTTCGGCGCGGAGATGCAAAGATTAAGCCTGGTAATGATATTGAGCAGGCAACTCACTGGATGCCACTGCCAGCAGCACCGCAGCAGGAGGCATGATGTACGACAAATATCACCTTAGCCGATGCGATGCCATGGAATGGCTTGCTGAGCACTATCCTGTATTTCCTGCGTCAATGCCTGATGTTCCGATGCGTATCGAATGGTGCAGCGAAAACCTGTTTAAGGGGTGGAGTTTCGTTATCTTGCTCGATGGTTCACTGGTCTTTGCTGACTGCCTGTCACCTCCCATCCGGGCAGAAGACATGGCTGGCTTCAAACTGCCTGAGTTGACATAGCTACCATACAAGCGATATGGGGATTCACATATCGACCCGCCCAGGGCCTCTTCGGAGGCCTTTCTCTTGAGTTGATTTTGTTGAATCAACCGTCCATACTTTCTTTGCTGACGGCCTGAACACCCGGCGGTGACTTCTGCGCATTTAAGGGGACTTAAATGCGACCACAATCTGAACTCCTCACCTTGTCACAGATGCAGAAATGCACCTGCGATTTTCTGCATTCTGCGGCTTCCGTTAAGGAGGCCGTATGAGTATCAAATTTTATCTCCGCGACGAGCAGGTTCGCCGCAACCTCATCGACTACATCAACAAGCAGCCTGTAAACGCAGATTTTCCCCTTGTGGTGAGTTTTGCCGACCCTAAGCGCACCCTTCCTCAGAATTCACTGTTCCACGCGCTTTGCGGCGATCTGGCAAAGCATCGCATTCAATGGGCTGGCTCTGCGTGGTCGCTTCCGTCGTGGAAATCAATTTTGGTCTCCGGTCACTCCATTGCCACAGGAGGGCAGGGGAAGGTTATTGCCGGGCTTGAGGGAGAATTGGTGGCAATTCGCGAAAGCACCTCATCGATGGGGATAAAACGGATGAACAGCCTGATTGAGTACACCCAGGCTTTCGCCGTCAGCCAGAACATCCAACTTCGCGATGTCCGTTATCGTGGCGATTACTTTGGGAGGCTTGCATGAATAACCCTCTCGCACGCGTCATCACAAACGAAATCTTCCGCGTTCCGGCGCGCCGCCAGCGCAAGCCCGCGATTAAGCCCTCCGACATCCCGACTATGAAAGGCTACACCGCCCGCCTGGTGGATCAGAAATGGCTGCGTCTCGCAGCGAGGAGAAAATCAGCATGAGCATGTATCAACGAATTAATGGCGCTGACTGGCGCAATATCTTCGTCGTCGTCGATCTGCATGGGTGCTACACGCTGCTGATGAATGAGCTCGAAAAGGTTTCGTTCGACCCTGCGCGTGATTTGCTGATCTCGGTTGGTGACCTTGTTGACCGCGGCGCGGAAAACGTCGAGTGCCTGGATCTGATTACTATGCCGTGGTTCAGGGCAGTGCGCGGTAACCATGAGCAGATGATGGTTGATGGGCTTTCAGAGCATGGAAACGTCAATCACTGGCTGGTAAACGGTGGCGGTTGGTTCTTCAATCTCGACTATGACAAAGAGGTGCTGGCTAAGGCTCTGGTTCACAAGGCAGCTGAGTTACCACTCATCATCGAGCTGGTTACCTCCGATCGGAAAATCGTAATTTGCCACGCTGACTACCCGCATAACGAATATGCGTTCGACAAGCCGGTCCCGAAAGACATGGTCATCTGGAATCGTGAGCGGGTTAGCGGCATTGTCTCGCCGATAGCCGGTGCTGATCTGTTTATCTTCGGCCACACCCCTGCGCGCCAGCCCCTGAAGTATGCCAACCAGATGTACATCGACACAGGAGCGGTGTTTTGCGGAAACCTCACGCTGGTTCAGGTGCAAGGTGGTGACCATGAGTAAAACCTACCGCAGCAAGAAGTGGCTCGCCGCAGTCGGGCAGATCGAACGTTGTGTTCTTTGTGGCGCATGGGGAACGCAGGTGGCACACCGGAACGAAGGGAAAGGCATGGGATTAAAAACTGATGACTGTGCGACAGCTGCGCTCTGCGTTTGCTGTCATGACAGCATTGATAACGGGAATAAGCTGAACAGGGAAGAGCGCCGGCAGCTTATGGATCGCGCGATTGTTCTGACAGTGATTGAAGTTGCCCGCCGCGGGCTGGTGGTGCCCGCATGAAAATTTACGAAATTACGCCGATTGGCAAGCCCAGGATGACTCAGCGTGACCGATGGCATAAACGGCCAGCAACGGCAGCGTACTGGGCTTACAAAGAACAGGTCAGGTTGCTCGGCATCCGTCTGCCTGAGTCCGGATATCACGTCACGTTCGTTATCCCCATGCCAAAGAGCTGGAGTAAGGCAAAGCGGGCGCAATATGTCGGCAAGCCACATCGACAAAAGCCGGACAAAGACAACCTGGAAAAAGCTTTGCTGGATGCAGTGTTTGACGAGGATAGCCATGTCTGGGACGGACGGGTTACCAAAATCTGGGGAGAAACCGGGCAAATCATTATTGAGGAGGCCAAATGAAGCCAGAAACGCTTGAGATACTCCGCGCGCGCTGGCAGCGCCTTCGCATTTATCGCTACCGGGGATCGGTGCTGGTGGATTATCGCATTCTTCGTAATTTTGTTCGTATCTATCATTCAGCAGGAGCAGCCTAATGAACCTCGAAAACACCGTGAAATATCACTTCGCCAAGTCGACGCTTATTAGCGACTCTCCGCGCGCCACTGGTTCAGATTCGCTGACCGGGACGGATGTCATGGCGGCCATGGGCATGACCCAGGAACGTGCCGCCATGGGATACAGTGCCTTCCTCGGCAAGATGGGCATCAGTTACAACGATCGGGAGAGGGCGATTGAGTTGCTGTCTGAGTACGCGTTAACCAAATGCGATAAGGTTGCCGCGCTGCGTAAGTTGGATTCCGGGGTTAAGCCTAAGGTGATGCACCAGTTGGCCACCTTCGCTTTTGAAGATTACTCCCGCAGCGCTGCGAGCGTTAAGCAGTGTGATTGTTGCAGCGGGCAGGGATTTATTGAGGCCGACGTGTTCACAATGAAATCTCATTATTCAATGAGGATTCCTCAATGGGCGAAAGAGCTTGGTCAGTCACCGAGTGATTTCGAGGTTAAACGACAGGTTCGAGAGGTGGTTCGAGTGCTGTGCTCGAACTGCAAGGGGAAGAAGGTTGTCAGTTGTGCCTGCAATGATTGCCGGGGACGTGGGAAAGCCGTAGACCAGAAGGAAACGAAGAAACAGGGTGTGCCGGTTATGACTGACTGCAAGCGCTGCGGCGGGCGTGGATATGAACGCATTCCTTCAACTGAGGCCCACGCAGCTATTTGCCAGATTACGGATGTAATCAGCCTGGATACGTGGAAGAAGTCCGTTAAACCGTTCTATGATCAGCTGATTACGAAATTCGATATTGAAGAGGCATGGGCAGAAAACCAACTGAAACAAATAACACGATAACGGCTATGGAAGTTAATTCCAGCTATTTACTTTTCCCGAATCTGTGTTAATTTTATCCCAACGATGGGTTAATGCCTTCGTTTCAAGCCCCGCGGATAACACCGTGGGGCTTTTGCGTTTCTGGAGGTAACGGCGAGGCGCTACCCTCGCCTTAACATTAAGGGAGGGTTTTCATTACGCTATCAATCTCCCTTCCTTCAAATCTTGAAGTCCAGCCGCAGGAGCCGCAATGGTAAGGAAAGTCATCGAACCCGCTACCGACCTGTTTAAGACAGTTGGGGCAATAAACCGCGCTGATATACCCACCCGCGGGATTTTTTCTAAAGGCCGCACCCATGTGCTCGACAAACTCATCCTTTGCCCGATAAGCCGCTATTTCCTTCTCAAGTTCTACGTTCTTGGCTTTCGCCTCGGCAAGTTCTGCTATGGTGGCAGCATGGGCTTTTTGAAGTACGTCGATCTGCTCTCCAATGAAAGCGATGCGCTCGCGCAGGACCTCGTTACTTTGCACAGCAGAAAGCGCGCCGATCCCGTTTTTAAGGGACGCGATAAGTAATCCTACATCCATGGTCATTCCCTAATTGTCTGTGGAATGACCAATTTAGCAATTTCCTTTGTCTGTGGAAAGCAGGGAAACCACGCGCCGGGCGTGGATAAATATCCCGGTATTGAATCGACTGTTGGCTGCCGCTTGGCGGCCTTTTTCATTTCAGGCTCACGGGAATCATCCGCTACGTGCTTTGTTGATAAATCCAGCCCGTGAAGCCTGACCCTTTTCAAACACACACACAGCACCATCCGGAAAATCGGAGGTGAGGCCTATGAAAATGCCATACAAACAAGATTTCATCGCTGCGCTACTTGCCGCCAAGGAGCAGGGTATTGGTGCAATGCTGGCTTTTATCATGGCGTATCTGCGTGGTCGCTATAACGGCGGCGCGGTAACAAAAACGCTAATTGATGCGCTGATGTGCGCGATGATTGCCTGGTTCGTTCGTGACCTTCTGGACTTTATCGGCCTGAGCAGCAACCTCGCCTACATAGCCAGCGTCTTTATTGGATACATCGGCACCGATTCGATCGGCAATCTTATTAAAAAACTTGCAGCAAAAAAGGCGGGAGTTGACGATGCAAACCAGTCCTGACGGAATTGCTCTGATAAAAAAATTTGAAGGTTGTCGGCTGACTGCTTACCCCGACCCCGGAACGGGAGATGCGCCGTGGACCATCGGCTATGGCTGGACCCATCCGGTTGACGGAAAGCCAGTAAAGCGCGGTATGACTATCGACCAGCAAACCGCTGACAGGCTTCTGAAAACAGGGCTTGTTGGTTATGAGAATGACGTGCTGAAAGTTGTCAGGGTGAAGCTGACACAAGGCCAGTTCGACGCACTGGTGTCGTTCGCTTACAACGTTGGGTCGCGTGCTCTTTCCACATCTACACTGCTGAAAAAGCTGAATGCTGGCGATATAAAAGGCGCGGCAGATGAATTTCTGCGCTGGAATAAATCAGGCGGAAAGGTGATGCCGGGGCTCACGAATCGCCGCAAGGCAGAGCGAGCTCTGTTCCTGTCATGATTAGCGCACTGGTTAAGCGTTACTGGCTGCAGTTGCTGGTGCTGGCGTTAATCGGCGCACTGGCTTTCTTCGTGAACCACTACCGCGACAACGCCATCACTTACAGAGACCAGCGCGATAAGGCCACTGAGAAACTCCTCCTGGCGACCGCCACCATCAAAGACATGCAGATCCGCCAGCGTGATGCAGCGGTGCTGGATGCCAAATACACGAAGGACTTAGCTGATGCTAAAAAGCAGCTTGATGATTTGCAGCGTTGTGTTCGCACTGGCAAGTGTGGGCTGCACGTCAACGCCAGATGTCCCGCGAACGGAGCGACCAGCACCGGCGGCCTGGGCGATGTTACCGGCCCCCGACTTACTGACTCCGCTGAACGGGATTATTTCACCCTCAGAGAGCGAATCGTCACAGTGACGAAACAGGTTGGATATTTGCAGGAATACATCAAAGAGCAGTGCTTAAATTGATGTTAAATTAACCTTTTACATACGGAGGGGTTATGCAAATAGATCAAGAATACCTTAAAGGTTTGCTCGAGGCTTTCTAGGCATCGGATTCACCTGATACCGATATTATTCGATTAAATGATTTAGGGTTCAATTGTGAAACTGACACATTTGTGTTTCATATGCGTTTGCTTGAGGATAGAGGGCTGATTATCAGGAGTGATGGAGAGCCCGGCTTTGGTGCTATTCAGTCTTTAGACGGAATGACTCACTGGGCTGTAATGCCCTTGCGATTGACCGCGATGGGGCATGACTTCTTGGATGCTCTCCGTAACAAAGAGGTTTGGGCAACATTAAAAACCGGATTCAAAGATGCCAGTATGGGCACGCTGATGACAGTTTCGAAGGAGCTGTTTAACCGAGCTCTTGCTAAGCAACTTGATAAAATGTTCGACTAACCGCCTACGGGCGGTTTTTTATTGTCAACTTTATGAGCAAACTGATCTTAATTACTGTAACTAGGTGGTCAATGATATGGCAACGCTTAAGGACCTTTCCAGTCAGTTAAGACAGCTGCAGAAGCAAATACCGTTTGCGACTGCCCAGGCTATGACTAAAGTGGTTCGCCAGATAGAAGCGGCCCAAAAAACAGCATTTGAGCAGAATCTGGATAATCCAACACCTTTTACAGTTAAATCGGTAGGGTCAGTTGGTGCCAGGAAAAACAGCCTTCGTGCGAAGGTGTTTGTTCGTGATACTGCTGCTGGCTACCTTGAACCCTTCGAGTTCGGCGGAGCGCACAAGCTTAATGGTGGTGCTTTGCTTAACCCGAAAGACATAAAGCTTAATAAATACGGCAACCTGCCGCGTAATAAGCTCTCTCAGCTCAAAGCAAAGCCAAACGTATTTATTGGTGACGTTGGTGGCGTGAATGCCGTGTGGCAGAGAAAAAAGCCGAAAACCAAAAAAGGGAAGAAACGGGCAAAACGTTCTCCGAACGGCACGCGCAGAGACAAGATTAAGCAACCTGCACCAAAATTGCTTATTCGGTTTGGAGACGCGCTTCCAGTCAAACCAACGCTCGGCTATATGGACAGGGCAAACACCATGGCCAACGCATTGTTACCCTCAGCGCTGCACCAGGCGATTGCTGAGGCGATCAGCTCGGCCAGATAGCCCCCCCAGGGGTTTTGGGTCCTTCCTGAGCCTTTTGTAAGGCACGGGCATTGCGCGCCGCGGTGTTTTCCTAGCTACAACTTTCAGATTTGTGTCCCATGTCCCACCTCTGGCGATCATTACGGACACCTCGCCAGCTCTGGCTATTCCAGTTTATTCCAGTGGGACATTCTGGTGGGACATGGCAAAAATGTCCCAGGCGAATGTCCCACCCCAGAAAATGTCCCAGGTGATGTCCCATGACCACGATGAACCAGAGTCAGTACGCACAACATTCAGGTGTGGATCGCAAAACAATTGGTCGGTGGATTAAAGCCGGGCGCTTCATTGTGATGGACGGAGACCTGATTGACGTAGAGGCCAGCGATGCGGCATTGAAGAAAAACCGCGATGGCAAAGACCCGCGCGCCTCGAACGCGAAGAAAAAGAAAACTCCCGTCGTTAGCGATAACGATGATGACGGTGATGAAATCAATAAAACTGTCCGCCAGATAATGCTCACTGAAGGGGCAGATCTTTCGAGAGAGGAAGCGGGACGTATCCGCGAGAATTACATGGCCCTGCAGGCAAAGCTGCAGTATGAAAAAGACAGCGGCCAGCTTATTGAGCTGACAGCAGCCGAGGAGGTTTTATTCAACGCCTTTCGCCAACAGCGTGATGCCTGGCTTAACTGGCCGTCCAGGGTGGCGCCGCTAATGGCTGCTGATCTGGATGTACCGGCGGACAGGATGACAGAGGTGCTGATTGAACATGTCCACAAACACATCTCAGTCCTCGGAGAGCCAGAGTTTAACCCGGCAGAAGATTGAGCGTCTTGAATTAAGCGTCCGCAAAGGCTGGACACCCCCGCCGCGTATCAGTGTGCCGCAGTGGGCAGATGACTATCGTAAGCTGGCAAAAGAGGCTGGGAGCACTTCGGGAAACTGGGAAACATCGACGGTAGAAATTGCCCGCGGACCGATGCTTGCCGCGACGGAGTCCGGGGTTCATATCATCACTGTAATGTGCTGTACCCAGTTGATGAAGACAGCACTGCTGGAAAACCTTTTTGGCTATTTTGCCCACCTCGATCCTTGTCCGATACTGCTGCTGCAGCCGAAAGAAGAAGCCGCTGAACAGTTTTCGAAAGAGCGTATTAGCCCGCTGGTAAGGGTGACGCCGGTACTGCGTAAAATCATCGGTGATTCGAAACAGAAAAGCTCGAAAGAAACCATTCTTTACAAGGCATTCACTGGCGGATTTCTGGCGCTGGCGGGTGCTGGTAGCCCTGATAACCTTGCGCGTCGTCCGATTCGTGTCCTGCTGGCGGATGAAGTGGACAAGTACCCGATAACCCGCGAAGGCGATCCAATTGCGCTGGCCGAAGAGCGTACAGCGACATTTGGCCTGACCTGGCTGTCTGTACGCGCCTGTTCGCCGACGGTGGAGGATGAGAGCCGCATTGCTGACAGCTACGCCGACTCCGATCAGCGCCGGGCATCTGTGGTTTGCCCGCACTGTGGCCACCGCCAGTTCCCCGACTTTTTCAAACACGTTCAGTGGCCGAAAGAGGGAGATAAACACCTGACTAAATCGGCGATGCTCTATTGCGAATGCTGTGGTAGTGGCTGGTCCGAAGGACAGCGCCTCAGAGCTCTGCACACTATTCGATGGCATCAGACGCGCCCATTTGAGTGCTGCGGGGAGCGGCACTCACCGCTGATGGATTATGACCTTGCCTGGCGGGCGGCAGACGAGGGCAGCGTTGAAAAGGTCTGGCAATGGTCAGAGTCGGAACGGCATGCGGTCTATCGCGCAATCTGCCCCTCCTGTGGAAAGGAGGCAGTCGATAACCACCACGCGGGGTACCAGGCATCCAAGCTTTTCAGCCCCTGGCAAAAAGATAAGCCGTCGGATATTGCGAAAAAATATATCGATGCGAAGGGCGATCCGGATAAGGAACAGGCGTGGTGGAATACCCAGATGGGGCTTCCGCACCGACCTAATCATGGGAAACAGCTCCCTGTTGATGTTCTGCTGGCGCGCCGGGAAATATTTCCGGCCGTCGTTCCGGACGGGGTGGCATTGTTAACAGCTGGAGTTGATACCCAGGACGATCGCTTCGAAATTACGATCACCGGCTGGGGGAGAGATGAAGAATCGTGGTCGGTCGCGCATGACGTTATTTATGGTGACCTTGAGACGGAAGAACCCTGGAAGCGACTGGATGCATACCTGAAACAGATCTGGCGACGTGGTGACGGGCGCGGCCTGAATATCATGGCAACGTGCATGGACTCCGGTGGCCACCATACGCAGAAGGTATACGAATTCGCCAAAGAGCGTCTTGGCCGTCGTGTCTGGGCAATTAAGGGGGAGTCTGCACAGGGAGGTAAACGCAATCCTGTCTGGCCGACCAAACGACCATCATCGAAAAGCAAAGCCAGTTTCCGCCCTGTCATTCTGGGGGTTAACTCAGCGAAAGACGTGATACGCGGTCGCCTGCATCTTGAGCCACCCAAACCTGGCGCCGCCGCTGCGGGTTATATGCATTTTCCTGACGATCGCGATCTCGGGTACTTCAATCAGCTGCTGGCGGAGCGACTGGTTTACAAAGTCATTTCCGGGCAGCGGTACAGTATCTGGGAAGCAATACCAGGACGAGCTAACGAAGCGCTTGACTGCCTCGTTTACAGCTATGCCGCGCTGTGCGGTCTCAAACATATGGGGTTAAAACTCAACGTCCGGGCCGCCAACCTCGAAGCCGATCCGGATAAGTTCCTGCCAGCGCCAGTTGGACAGGAAGAAAAAATCAATTACGAGCTGCCGGGTGCGGTTATTGAAGAACCAGCGCCGGTCAAACGTAAGCGAATATCGCAACTCCTGCCGAAATAAGGAAAATCATGTTCAACCGGAACACCAGCCTGCTTGCCGGCGCAATGACTGACGATCAGCTCAGGGATGCGCTTGCGAAAGCTCAGCAGGCGTACATTGATTTAGCAACCGGGAGCCACGGTGTTTCGTTTTCCTATACGCAGGGAGACGGGACGCGATCAGTGTCCTATCAGCAAAGCACCCTGGCTGATCTGCTGGCCCTGATTCAACTTCTGCAGGCGCAACTGGGGATTATCTCTCGTCCCCGGAAACCAGCGAGGTTTAGATTCTGATGAATAAAGTACAGATACTGGGCTCTGATGGGCAGCCGTTGCGACAGCAGCGTCCCTCTATGCTGGTGGGGGGGAGCCGCGTACCTTATGACGCAGCTGACTCTTTCAGCGATCAACTGGCGAACTGGCAACCCGCGCTGTGGTCCCCGGACAATGAAATTAACATTTACCGGGATCGCATCGTGTCCCGCGCACGCGATCTGGTCCGTAATGACGGCTGGGCAAACGGTGCGGTCACACGTCTGCTGGATAATGCGGTTGGTGCCAACTTCCGCCCCATCATGAAACCCGATTACCGTGTTCTCAGAATGATCACCGGAAACAAGGCGTTTGATGCGTCCTGGGCGGAAGAGTACGGAAAAGCACTGGACGGGCACTGGCGGACCTGGAGTAACGATCCTGGCCGGTATTGTGATGTTGAACGAAAACTCACCGTGTCGCAGATGTTACGCCTGGGATTTCGTCATAAGCTTATTGACGGGGATGCTCTGGCCATTCTCCAGTACAGAACTGACAGGCTTGGTCCCGGAAGAGGGCGTTACGCCACCACGGTACAGATTGTCGATCCTGACCGCCTCAGTAATCCTCAGCAGAATTTCGATATGCCAAATGTCCGTGGTGGCGTTGAAATTGATGCGGACGGTGCGCCGGTTGCTTACCACATCAGGGAGGCCCATATCGGTGACTGGTGGAGCGGGGCTAAAACCATGACGTGGCAGCGTATCCCGCGTGAAACTGACTGGGGCCGCCCGCATGTGGTTCACGATTTTGATCATGAGCGTGGCGCGCAGCACCGCGGTAACGGCATCCTGACTCCGGTTATTCAGCGTCTGAAAATGCTGGTGAAGTATGACCAGAGTGAGCTTGAGGCAGCAATTCTTAATGCCATATTTGCCGCTTACATTGAGTCACCCTATGACCCTGCGATGGTTCAGTCTGCCCTGGGCGAGACCTATGACGAGTCGGAGTTAGGCACTTATCAGGACGGGCGTGTTGAGTTCCATAACGATCGGCGTCTGACACTTCAGAATGGTGCCCGAATGCCCATTCTTTATCCTGGTGAGAAAATCACGACGGTTAACGCGGCGCGGCCCTACAGCAATTTTGAAGTCTTCGAATCTGCTGTTCTCCGTAATTTTTCTTCAGGAACAGGGTTGTCCCCACAGCAGGTCACCCAGGACTGGTCTGACGTTAACTACAGTTCTGCACGCTCCTCGTTGCTGGAGGCATGGAAAACACTGACTCGCCGCCGGGACGATTTTTCTACCGGCTTCGCTCAGCCCATTCTCACCGCCTTTGTTGAAGAAGTTCACGACAATGAGGATTTACCCCTGCCCGCAGGCGCACCTGATTTTGTTGACGCCAGAGCCGCGTATTCTCGCGCGCGCTGGATGGGGCCAGGGCGCGGCTGGGTGGATCCGGTTGCAGAGAAAAAAGGCGCCATTCTTGGTCTGGATGCCGGACTTTCCACCCTCGAGATTGAGGTGGGTGAAAACGTCGGTGAAGACTGGGAAGAAGTGCTTGATCAGCGCCAGAGAGAAATTGAGTCATGTCTTAAACGCGGATTACCGCTTCCGAGCTGGGCACAGGCTGACCAGTTTGCGAGCCAGACCATTACCGAACCGGAGGAAAAGTGAATCTACCCCATCTGGCCCAGCGATTATTTAACACCCCGCTGGCGCTGCACCCGAGTAAAGCCGAAGTCATCATGGCATCCGTAATGGACCGATTTGGTATCAGTAAAATCGAATCTTCTCTTGCCATGGAGGATGACTGGTACGGATATGACGATAACCGGGGACGTGAATCCCGTAGTGATCCGGGTTATGACAATGTGCTGGGTGTCGCCGTCATCCCGATATGCGGAACGCTGGTGCAAAAACTGGGCAGTCTGCGTCCGTACAGTGGAATGACAGGGTATGACGGCATTCGTCAGGCGTTTCTTACTGCGATGGAAGATCCCGACATTTCGGGAATTTGCCTGGATATCGACTCACCCGGCGGCGAGGTCGCTGGATGCTTCGATCTGGTTGATGTCATTTACGGCTCCCGGGGGAAAAAGCCTATCCATGCCATTCTGACGGAAAGCGCTTATTCCGCTGCGTATGCCATTGCCAGTGCAGCGGACCGGATTTCTGTTCCGCGCACCGGCGGAGTGGGTTCTGTGGGTGTGATCACCATGCACCTTGACTGGACGCAGCGGATTAAAGATGACGGTCTTAAAGTTACGATCATCACCTATGGATCCCGCAAGGCTGAAGGTTCGCCGCTGAGAGAGTTGTCAGATGAAGCGCTGGCCGCCATCCAGCAGGACATTAACACCATGGGCGAATTGTTTGTGAACACTGTTGCCAGAAACCGGGGGATTAGCGCAAAGGTTATAAAAAGTACCCAGGCCGCCTGTTTTATGGCTGCTGATGGCGTTGAAATTGGACTGGCTGATGAGGTGTGTCCTCCTGACGCTGCGTTCAAAAACTTACTTGAAAAAACAGGAGCCTGAAATGGCAAAGAAAAAGACGTTTAGTTTTGCTCACCTCATTGGTCTTGGCCCTTCCGCTTCTGAGGAAGAAGAGGATAAAAAAGCCAAAAAAGCGAAAGCCCGTCGCGCGGAAAAGGACGAGCGCGAAGATGATGCCGATGATGATGAGCGCGACGACGACGCGGAAGAAGACGAACGCGACGATGATGCTGAAGATGACGGCGATGATCCGGATGCGTCAGAAGATGATGATTCTGAAGACGACGGCGACGACGATCGCAAAGAGAGTAAGGCGGTAAAAAATGCACGCGCTGCTGAGCGTAAACGCTGCGCCCGTATTTTCGGCAGTAAGCATGCAGCTGCGAATCCTTCACTGGCCGCGTCACTGGCTTTCAATACCGGGATGAGTTCTGCGGCAGCAATTAATGTCCTAGCCTCTTCGGCTCCGGCCGCAGCCGCATCTCAGCCATCCCGTAAACGCTCTCTCGATCAGCGTATGCAGGAAAGCCACCAGGTCCGGCTTAATCCGGATAGCGGACAGAAAGAGACCGGAAAGTCTGCGCTGGTAAGTAAAATGACCGGCCTCTACAACTCCACAAGAGGAGAGAAATAATGGATCAGTTTGGTCAGAATGCGTTTGCGCCTGGCATGAAGAGCGCGCTGTTTGTTCCGGATCAGCTTGTCGCTGGCACGCTCCAGCTGGTGACTGACACCGGGATTATTACGGGCGGTGCCTTTAAGCGTGGTACTGTCCTGGGCCTGGTGGCTGCCAGCGGGAAATACACGCAATGTGTGAAAACGGCTGAAGATGGCAGTCAGTTACCCGTTGCTATTCTGGTTGATGATGTTGATGCATCGTCTTCCGATCAGAACGGCGGCCTGTATCTGATGGGGGAATTCAACCAGCACCGAATTATTTTTGATAACTCCTGGACGACCGCTGACCTGAAAAAAGCGCTCCGACCGCTGGCTATCTTCCTGAAAGACAGTGACCAGGCACCTGTAACCACCTCCTGATTTCCCCCACGGCTCTCCTGACGAATGCTTTAACCGGCAGGGGCTGGCTCGTTTAAATTTTTTGCCAGCTGCGGCTGGCACTATCAAGAGACTGAATATGGAAAATATTTTTGATACCAGCGTGCTGGTGCAGGTTGTTCCTAACCTGAAAACCAGTCAGAACTGGCTGCTCGATCGCTTCTTCCCGAATGTCGTGACTTACGAGACTGAAGAAGTGGCGATTGATGTTGATGTCGGCCTGCGTCGTATGGCGCCGTTCGTCTCCCCGCTGGTGGAAGGTAAGCTGGTCGAATCCCGTAAATACCAGACCAATACCTTCAAACCGGCATACATCAAAGATAAGCGCGCGCCGGACCTGCGCAAACCTATCCGCCGCCAGATTGGTGAGCGTATTGGCGGGGAATATACCGCTGCCGAGCGCGAAATGCTGAACCTTCAGTTTGAAATGACTGACCAGATTGACATGATCAACCGTCGTCTGGAATGGATGGCGGCGAGTGCGCTGGTGTCTGGGACCGTAACCGTCGCCGGGGAGGGCTATGAAACTCAGGTGGTGGATTTCGGGCGTGCTTCGGATCTGACCATCACTCTTAGCGGCTCGGATAAATGGCCACTGACCGTTGCAGCTGGCGCTACCAATACCCAGCCATCAGATGACATTGAAATCTGGCAGACTACTTTCCTGAAAGAGTCCGGCTCTGTCGCCACGGATCTGGTCTTTACGAATAAGTCATGGCGTGCATTCCGACTGGATACCACCATCAAGGATAACGCCATTACATTCCCGGCGCTGAGCCCGTTTGGTAACCAGATTAACGCCGGCCCACAGGTAATGAAGGGCGCAATTTATAAAGGGCGCTGGGGTAACTTTGACCTCTGGTTATATAACGACTGGTTTATTGACCCGCTGGACAACGTCGAGAAGCCTATGATCCCCGATGGCGCTGTCATTATGAGTGGTGCCGATCTGATGGGTACCCGCGCATTTGGCGTTATCCTGGACCCGGCTTTCAACTACGGTCCGCTGGCTTATGCGCCAAAATCCTGGGTGAAAGAAGATCCAGCCCAGCGTCTTATCCTGATGCAATCCTCCCCGCTGGTTATTCCGAGCCGGGTAAATGCATCCCTCTGCGCAACGGTGGTCTGATATGGCAAAACAACCTAATACCGGGCTGGCTGATGATCTGAATGCAGAAGGATCTGCCAAAGACGGCCTGAGCGTTGACGACCTGAATGCTGGCGATAACACCCAGGAAAAACAGCCTTTGAGCAAAACAGATGATGCCGAATTGTCTGTTGATGACGATGGTGGTGACGAAAAATCCGGAGACACTGAATCGCAGGAGTATGTGGTGTTGAAAGGGAATTGCATTCGTCATGACGGGGAGATGTACCGCGAAAATATGCGCATCCCTGTAACCGGCAAAGATGCTGAGCGTCTTCTGCAGTCCGGCGTTATTGCTGATGTTGATGTGCTTCGTAAGCGAGTTCTTGCTTCTCAGCCATCAGTTTCAGTTACGACAGGGTAATGACATGGGCGTGGACTGGGATTCTCATCTTCTGAGTCCGCTGCATGATGTCTTTGGCGATGAGCACGAGTACCGTCCACGTAACGGTACTCCTTTTACAATTAACGGGATTTTTGACCGTGGTTATGCGCAGGTTGCTGAAAACCTTGATGGCGATTCAGAAATTAACACCTCCAGCCCGATGTTGGGTGTGCGCGATGCTGAATTTCGCAAGCTGGGTAAATCGCAACCTGCTGTATCTGACCGGGTATTTATAAAGACGGTCGGTGGTCACATCATCAATCAGTTATTTGTTGTGTCAAACGTCGAACCCGACAGTCATGGCGGATCTCGTCTTGTCCTCAATGTGGTAAAACTGCGATGAATTCAGCAGCGATACGGCAAATGGTTGTCACTGCACTAACCGGGACAACCAGCGCGGGCGACCGCGTATTCTCTCCACGCGACTGGTCAACTTCACCAGATATGTATCCTGTGTTGTTGGTTCAGACGCCTTTTGAACAGAAAAAATCACAGGGGCGTAATACCCCTGCTTTTACCACCCTCACCACTGTCAGGATCACTGGGCGCGTTCAGGAGTATGACGGCGATACAGTGGATGATGGAGCCATGCGGGCAGAGCTGGCGCTTGAAAGCCTTCGCGAGCAGGTGGAGCGCGCGGTGATCAACAGCTACGAACTGACTCGGAATATTCAGAAATACGCGGAAGTTCGTTCAACCATCAATGTTGATTCAGAAGGAGAGGCCCATATGGGGCAGCTTCTTTTCGAGATCGACATAGAGCATTACCAGGGGCCGGAAGATTTTTATCCTGTCCAGTCGGTTCCCCTTGAAGGCATGGATATTGCGGTCGACATGCCAGACGGCACAGTTAAACCGGGTATCAGCCTCAATCTTCAGGAGTAATCCATGTTTGTTAAGCCGAACAACGGGCTCAGCGTTCGCTGCCCCGTCAAGGGCATCCCATTGCCTAAAGAGGGTGCTGAAGTACCTGACAATATTTTCTGGCGTCGCCGTCTGAGCGATGGGGACGTGATCCTCTCTAAAAAGGATGAGGGCGCGCCAGAGAAACAATCATTACCTAAAAAAGCGGGAGAAAATGAATGACCGTACCTTTCGCTCGTGTTCCCGATAACCTGCGGGTAGGGCTTTTCTTCGTTGAGTTTGATAACTCAATGGCGAATAACGCCACTGCCACGCAGCGCACCCTGCTTATCGGTGGGATGCTCAGTACCGGCTCAACCCTCCCTGGTATTCCGCAGCGAGTTTCCTCTTCGGATACCGTCGGTGAGCTGACAGGAAAAGGGGGAATTCTGCAGGCCATGATGGCGGCGTATCAGAAAAATGATACCGCAGCCGAAGTCTGGATCCTGCCGCTGGAGGAAGACTCCGATTCCATGGTGGCTGCAACCGGCACCATTAGAGTGAGCAGCGCACCGACGGCAACCGGAGTGATCTCCCTTTATATTGCTGGTGAGCGCATTCAGTTGACCGTTGTAGCAACAGATACGGTGGCAGCGATCGCCACCTCTCTGGCCGCGGCGATTAACGCAAAAACCACGCTACCTGTAACCGCCAGTGCGACTACGGATACCGTAACCCTGACCGCGAAGAATCTTGGTGCTACGGGTAATGGGATCGACATTCGCCTGAACTTCCTCGGCTTACCTGGAGGCGAGTCCACACCTGCAGGCCTGGAACTGACGATTACTGCTATGTCTAACGGAGTCGGGGCTCCGGATATTACCGGCGAGCTGGCAAACCTGCAGGATCGGACATTCGATTTCATCATCAACCCTTACGACGATACAACCTCGTTGAATGTGATGAAGGAGTTCCTGTCAGACACTGGCGGTCGCTGGGCATGGGACAAGCAGCTTTATGGCCATTCCTTTGGTACCACCACCGGGACTTACGCCCAGCTCGGTACCAAAGGTGAGCTGCGCAATAACCAGCATGAGACCCTGCTGGGCGTAAATAAATCGCCGTCCCCTTCCTGGGCATGGTCTGCAGCTTACACCGGCGCAGCTGCGGTGAGTCTGCGTAATGACCCCGGCCGCCCGCTACAGTCGCTCGCTGTTCAGGGGGTGCTTGCGCCAGAACTGCAGGATCGCTTTGAGCTGACCGAGCGTAACAATCTGCTGTACAGCGGCATTTCGACATTTACGGTCGATGACGATGGCACGGTGCGCATTGAAAACCTGATCACCACCTACCAGAAAAACAGCTATGGCGATGCAGATGACAGTTATCTGGAAGTGGAGACGCTGTTCAGCCTGATGTTTGTGACCCGCTACCTGCGCACAGCGGTGACCAGCAAGTTTGGCCGTATGAAGCTTGCTGCGGATGGAACCCGATTTGCACCTGGCGCGGCGATCGTCACGCCAAACATTATCAAGGCCGATCAGATTGCCGAGTACCAGACTCTGGTATGGAACGGTTATGCGCAGGATGCGGAGGCATTCGCAAAAAATATCATCGTCGAGCAGAACGCCAAAAATCCGAACCGCGTCGATGTGCTGTGGCCGGGAACCCTCATGAACCAGTTGCGCATTTTCGCGCTGCTCAATCAGTTCCGCACTCGGGCTGAATCAACAGGAGCTTAAACGATGGCAGGTGATACTACTAACCGCCTGGCGGGAACCGCCTATGTCACTGTTAACGGTGTGACGGTAATGGTGGAGGGCTCGTTTAAATACCAGGCTGCCACCGTAAACCGTACCACCCTGACAGGGATGGATGGTGTGCACGGATATAAGGAAAAACCTGTGGCGCCATACATTTCTGCCCGACTGCGTGACAGTGGCGGAACGAATGTGCAGGGCTTTAACCAGCAGACGAACGTCAACGTGATCGCCGAGCTGGCTAACGGGAAAACTATCATTGGCCGTTCACTCTGGACGGTCAACGTCCAGGAAGTGGAAAGCGAAGATGCAGTATTTGATGTTCGCTGGGAAGGCCGCGACGTAACGGAGAACTAAGATGGCTGAGATTGAACGCGTTAAAACCATTCCATTAACCGTAGCGCTGGATGATGCTGCGGAGAAGACCACTTATACGCAGCTGGAGCTGAAAGCACCCACGCTAAGCCAGGCTGAGCAGTTTTACGAGAAACAGGCTGCGTCAACGTCGCTCGCGGCGATGCGCCTGCTTATTGCGCTGGTTTCCGGTACGCGTGAAAGCGTACTGCAGCCGATGGATTTTCTCGACTTCCGTAAGTGTGAGGAGTATCTGCTCAGTTTTTTGACCTGGAAGCCCTGACAACCTGGCAGGAAATGGCCGCTGACGTCACCTTCTATTTCCGCTGGTCTGAGGACAGGGCGTGGGGAATGACCCGCGCCCGGCTGAAATGGTGGGTGGCGCAGGCATCCCGGATAAACAAGCTTAGGAAACCTGAAGACGATGAGTAATTCTTTTGATTTTGAGCTGGTGGCCAGCGACCAGGTTAGCGAGGCTATAGACCGCATTAATGAGGCTGTCCGTGACCTGGAGCCGAAGCTAGATAAAACTAAAGAAGGGCTCAAGTTAGGCGGTCAGGAAACAGCCGACGGACTGAGCGGTTTTATTTCTCGCCTCGAGAATATGTCGAAGAGCGCGCGGGATAACGTGCAGTTTATTGGCGACATGGTTCCCCCACTGAAAATGGTGGGGGAGCTCACGGGGAAGATGGGGGCGCTGGGGTTAGCCGGTGCTGCCGGCTACGGACTGAAACAGGTCGCTTATGGATTTCGGGAGGCATCCCGTCAGGCCTATAATCTTGATGTCTCGGCAAAAAATGCGGGAATGCGCGTTGACGATTTTACCCGACTTTCCGGGGCAATGCGTATTCTTGGGGCAGACAGCGAGAGCGCTAATGCATCAATAGAAGGTATTTTCAAAGCATTCAATGAGGCTGCCAGTGGTAAAAACGAGGGGGTTATGGCAGCGATGGCGCAAATTGGTGCTCAAATCCAAAAAAACAGCGATGGTTCAGTAAATACCCTTAAAACACTGGAGTCTATCGCAAAAATTTTTCCAACCTTGCGACCTGAACAGCAGAAGTCCGCCGCTGATGCACTTGGGCTGACGCCCGAATTGCTGGCGCTAATGCGTGACGGTGAGCGCATGAAAAAGCTGCTGGCGAAATCGGATGAATTTGGTCTGACTGTGGATCCGGCACTAAATCAGCAATTGAGTGAAGTGAACGGCACTATGAATGAGCTCAGCGCATCCTGGGATGGTCTGTGGCAACGTTCAAAAAACAAGGCACTTAAGACCATTCTTTCGGATGGTTCAGTCAAAGACGGCCTTGAAGGTGTTACCGATCTGTTCACTAATGGTGATTTTACTGGGCTGTCTCATGCTCTCGGTTTTATCAACAGCAATGATGCTGAGAAACTACGGCGCATTCAGAACGATAAGGAACTTTATAACAGCTTACCCCGCAGTGAACGTGGGCAGGTTGACGCGGGTTTCATGACTGATGCTGTAAGAAAGCGGTACGATGCGAATTACCGCGCGACCGATTCTGCGATTCAATTGCAGAATGACTTATCCGCTATCAGCCAGCCACAATCCAACGTTGCACGCGGCAATGTTCCTTACGGGGAAACAAGGAATAACGCAATTGGCTTCAGAAATAATAATCCCGGTAATTTGAGGGTTGCAGCAAACGCAACGGGTAAAAATGGCGGATTTTCTACCTTTGCGAATGATGCCGACGGAAGAACTGCAATGGCGAGACAGCTGATGTTGTATGGTGACAGGGGGAATAATACTCTGGATGGGATTATTCATACCTATGCTCCGCAATCAGAGAATAATACTCGTGCATATATTGACTCCGTCTCAAAAGCCACTGGATATGGAGCCAAAGAGCAAGTAAATCTGCACGATCCGGAAACATTAAAAACGATAATGGCAGCTATGATTAAACATGAGAATGGCGCACAACCTTATACTGAGGAACAACTGCTAAACGCCATCCAGACCGCCATTACTGATGATCGGTGGTCAGGGAAGAGAAATCCAGATGTGCTGGCCCAGCAGCGGTATGACATTATCTCTGGATCACGCGGCGTGGATCAAGAACCCACGATACTCAGAACACAACAAGGGAAAAGTGATGAAGTTGCCCTTAGTGAAAATCTGGCGCGGTCGTTTAAGGAGGCCATGTCCGATCAGTCTCTCAAGCTTGAAATCACGATGGTCAATGATAAGGGGGAGCGTAAAACCTATAATGCGGAAAATAATGGCAGAATAACAACGGCCATGAATTACTGATCACTGTCGTCATTTCGTTAAGGAAGAAGTTATGAATGAAAAAGTTTTTGGAGCAAAAGCCATTTAGACTCCAAAGGTTTTTGCGCTTGTTTACCTGGTAATTGGCATTTACCTCGTTTTTTCTGTTGTCTCAATGAATTTCACGGCGATTACGATATCGGTGGTAAGTGCATTGCTTTTACGTGTGCTTTATGAGTTCCTAATGAACTCATTCAAGGCGACTGAGCATCTTTACAGGATCGCCGAATCTCTTGACCGTAATGGATCCAGCGATAAATAGATAAGTCATTTCAGTGCATATGTAAACCGCCGACATGGCGGTTTTTTTATTTCCGGAGGCGTGATGCCGTCAATTATCCAGGACGCAATAACTTCTCTTTTGGGGGGAGATACCAGCGATGACTGGCAGGGGCAGTTACGGCCCAGCTCATTCAGAGGTGTGCCATTTGCAATTGTTGCTGAGGAAGGGAGCCACGGCCGACGCCAGGCGGTACATGAATATCCCTACCGTGATACAGCCTGGATAGAGGATATCGGGCGGGCAACACGGCGATTTGTTATTCGCGGTTTCTTGATCCAGAACAGCCAGGTTTACGGCGGCGGCGATGCTATCACGCAGCGCCAGTCACTGATTGAAGCCTGTGAACAAAAAGGTAGCGGTACGCTTGTCCATCCGACACTGGGCGAATTAACGGTTTCCATCCCTGAGAATGGTTTGCGTATTTCCGGTTCGATGGAGAACGGGCGAGTATTTGAATTTACCCTGATGGCAATTGAATCAGGGCTTAAAGTGTTTGCTGTCACGGGCAGTACCGTTGCAGGCGCCACGGTGAAAACCAACTATCTGAAACTGGTCAGCACTGCTGTGCTGAGCACGATTGCCAGGGTTAAGAGTGAAATCCGCGGTGTCACACAGGCTATAAACACCATCAGAGGCACGGTCACGTTCTGGACTAACATGGTTGACAGCACCATCAGTCAGGTCACGAATCTCAGCAATGTCCTGAACTCCACGTTCGGGAATACCCGGTACGGACGTTACAGTAAAGGCTCTGTGGGCGGTAGTTCCTCTGCTGTTGCTGGCAAATCGTCAGTTGCTGATGTGGATGATGAGAGAGCACTGGCTGACAAGGTAACAGCCCAGTCGGTAATGGACCGGAAAAATGTTACCGACAGGTCGAGCCAGCTTAGCAGCTCCAACACACCTGATGAGTTTGTCCAGGGCGTCGCCGACGTGGTAAACGCAATTCTTAACAGCGCCGGCAGCGTTAATGACCGAATCACAGCGCTGGAAAAACTGGCTAATTCAATCAGCACGGAGTACCAGCAGTCCGACAGCAGCAAAGCGATTTCGGCGACCATGAACACGCTGATTGTTGTGCTATGTACTGGTGCCATGACCAGTGCCGCTGCGGACTCCAGACCAGCCAGTACAGACGAGGCAGAAGAGTTAACTCAACGAGTTTCTGTGCAACTTGATACGGCGCTGGTTCTGGCTGGAGACCGCGCGGACGATGATATGTATAACGCGCTTCTCGCCGTCAGATCGGCATTCCTTTCTACGATGAGTGAGCGTGCTTCTGGTCTGAGCGAGCTTCTGCAGGTTACTACCGCTCAGCCGCTTCCGGCGCTGACGCTGGCAAACCGATTATACCAGGATGCCACCCGTGCAGATGAACTGGTACAGGAAGCGCGCGTACCGCATCCGGCGTTTATGCCGACAACCATGAAGGTACTGAGGCAATGAATGCAGACAGCGATCTGGATGTTGTTTCTTTGACGGTCGACGGCAAAATCATCGAGGGGTGGGATTCTGTCCGGGTAACGCGGGGTATTGAGCGTTTTCCCTCTGATTTCGATCTTGGGCTAATGGATTACTTCCCTGGCAACGAAGATCGTCAACTCGTTGAAGAGGGAATGTCTTGTGAAGTTCGTATCGGAGATGATCTGACACTGACGGGATATGTTGATGACTGGGAACCCGCACTATCGCGCTCCCGCCATGAGGTCCGCGCCACGGGCAGGAGCAAATGTCAGGACCTGGTGGATTGCTCAGCTGAGTGGCCTAACAACGTCATTAATGCCAGTAATGCACTTGAAATTGCTTCTCGCCTGGCATCCTACTACGGCATCACCGTAACCACGGATGTTGATGAACTTGTGAAGGTACCCCAGTTCACTCTGAACTGGGGTGAGTCTCCGCAAGAAGTCATCGATCGGGTGGCCAGATGGTCTGCTCTGCTTTACTACGATCAGCCCGATGGAAACCTGTTACTGACCCGGGTGGGAACACGTCGTGCGGCGAGTGGGATAGCCGAAGGGGTAAATGTCGAGCAGGCATACTACCGCAAATCGATGGCTGACAGGTTTTCAGATTATGTCGGTGTATCAATGAGCGTTTCTCCAATTGCAGGGTATTCGCCTGATACGGCCTATGACGCTGTGACTCTGGCAACGGCGAGAGATCCGGAGGCCGCCCGTATGCGGTACCGAAAACATATATCGATTGTGGAAAGTACCCTGATGGCTACTCAACAGGCACAAAGTGCGATCGACTGGGAAATGAACCGGCGGTACGGACGTTCAAAACAGCTCTCGGTAACCATCGATTCCTGGCGGGATAAAGACGGGAAACTGTGGGAACCAAACACATTGATCCCCGTTGATCTTCCCACCTTACGGTTGCCGGAGACTGAATTGCTACTGGCAGAAGTCACCTATATGCGCGATGACTACGGCACCCATGCACGCATGACGCTGATGCCGCCTGAAGCATTCGCCGTTCAGCCATATGCCTTCTACCAGAACCTGGCGGGATTCAATACATGAAGCAACTATTTAAACATGCAGCGACCAGGATCGCCGGCATGCTGGGGATTGGCCGGATCACGGCTATGAAAGATGGTGGGGTGGTGCAGTCAATCCAGTACCAGACTCCGCTGGAGGTGGCCAGCGCACCGCGGATGGCTGAATTTGGTTTTTCATCCGGCCTGCCGTCAGGGACTGACGTGGTTCTGGCTTTTATTGGCGGTGATCGTTCCAGCGCGGTGGTAATTGCGTCCAACCATCAGGGGTTCCGTCATACAGGCCTGAAAGCGGGCGAAACGGTCATGTATAACCAGTGGGGTCTTAATATTCTCCTGACGGAGAAGGGGATCTTCCTGGATGCAAAGGGCCAGAATGTTGAGGTCAATAACGCCACTAACGTGACCATCAATGCCAGCCAGGGGATTCTTGCAAATACCCCGATCCTGAGGTGCACGGGTGACATTGTTGATAACTGTGAAACCAATACCCGAACACTGAAAGAGCTGCGGGATGCACATAATGACCATGATCATGTGGTTAAAAATGCCCAGAGTGGCAATGACAATATCCGCAGCCAAAAAACAGAGGATCAGGTGACATGAGTGACATCGCTTCATTCTGGAATGTGGATGAGATGTTTGCTGACTGGCAGAAAGGGCTGGGCGAACTCACCACGGGGAACGATTTACAGACTGCAATACTGGACAGCCTGTTTACTGACAGGCTGGCGCGCGCTGACGATGATTATGAGGATAGCGATCGCCGCGGCTGGTGGGGGGATTCTGGGGAGGAATCCCAACTGGGATCCCGGTTGTGGCTGCTACGGCGGAAAAAACTGACCCCGGATGTAGCAAAAAAAGCGGAGGAATACTCGAGTGAAGCGCTCAACTGGTTAAAGGTTGATGGCGTTGTCAGCGAGGTTATTCCTGTTGCCAGGATCGTCCTGCCTGACCGGCTCAATCTCATTATCCGCTATCAGGCACCGGGGAAGGACTGGCAGGAATTCAGGTTTTACTGGATATGGGAGCAACGTTAATATGCCGTTTAAACGACCGACGCTGAGCGAACTCCGCGACGGAAACCGGAAATTTATGCAGGCGGAGCTTGAGGATGTTGGTGCGCTCCTGCGCTTCGCGAACCTGAAGGTACTGGCTGACATGGATGCGGGGATGGGGCATCTGCATTACGCCTACCTTGACTATATTGCCCTGCAGACAAACCCGTTTACCTCTACCGATGAGTATCTCGCCGGGTGGATGGCCCTTAAGCAGGTATTCAGAAAACCAGCTGCAGCGGCGAAGTCGCCTGCGGTACAGGCTAGTGGCAGTGTTGACAGTATTATCCCTGTTGGCTCGATCATTAACCGCGGGGACGGATACCAGTACCGGACGGATGCAGATCTTAAAATTCAGGCAGATGGATTTGGTATCGTCGCGGTGACGGCCATCCTGCCGGATATTACCAGTGATGTAACGGGTGGAGGCGCGCGCGGTAACGCTGATGCCGGGACCATAATGACCCTGGACGCGAATATTGCTGGCGTGGATCCACAGGTAACGTTACTGTCCGCTGCGACCGGCGGAGCCGATATTGAAACGGAAGAGGACTTTCGCAGTCGTGGCTTGCTGGCATGGCAGAATCCGCCTCAGGGTGGAAGCGACGCCGATTATAAAAAATGGGCGCTTGAGGTTTCGGGCGTCACCCGCGCGTGGGTAAAGCGGCGTCTGAACGGGGCCGGGACCGTTGGCGTGTATATCATGTGTGATCGGAATGTCAATGGTGGGTTTCCGGTCGGTACCGATGGAATATCCCAACTTGAGGACTGGGGGGCTGTTAAAGCCACCGGAGACCAGCTCGCTGTCGCCGACCACATCTATCCGCAGCAGACAGACACTGCCATTGTTTTCGTATGTTCCCCGATCAAGAAAGTCATCAATATTGAAATCTCTGGTATCAAAAATGCCGACAGCACCACAGTTCAGGGTATAAAAGACGCGCTGACGGCGCTGTTTTTTGATGAGGCTAACCCTGATGGTTCCGGGAAAGTTTACCTCTCTGATATTAACGGGAGTATCGGCGGTGTTAGTGGCACGACGGGCTATATCCTTAACTCTCCGATGGCCAATATCACCTTTGCTGTTGGCGAAATTCCGGTGCTTGGCGGGGTGAATTTTGTATGAGCCTCTTTTCAAAAAATGATTATGCCGGTGCGCTTGGCGCGTTGCTGCCGACGGGCAGGGCGTGGCCCAGATCGCAAAAAACGGTACAGGCTGCGGTATTACGGGCACTGGGCAGCGCGTTTCAGCGTTCTGACAACGATGCGCAAAGCCTGATTACTGGTGCTTTTCCCCCTACAGCGACGGTAATGTTGTCAGAATGGGAAAGCTCTCTGGGGTTACCAGATGATTGTGCGATTGGTGAATCCGGTGGCGTCAGCGATCGCCAGCGCGCCGTGGTGGCAAAGTTAATCAGCACCGGCGGCCTGAACCGCGATTATTACATCCGGGTGGCTGCAGCTCTTGGTTATACCATCACTATCACACAGTTCCGGCCCGCTATGAGTGGCATGTCAGTATGCGGTGATGCGCTTAACGGTGACGAGTGGCCATTTACCTGGCGGATAAATGCGCCACAAACAACGATCAAGTATTCGCTTGCTGGCGCGTCCTACTGCGGAGATCCGCTCGCATCGTGGGGCAATAAACAACTGGAGTGTTCAATCAACAAAATTGCCCCATCCCATCTGAACATCATTTTCAATTATTCATAACTGATATTTCCCCCTCTGATTTTATCGCTTAACACTAAGTGAGGATTAACTATGCTCCGAATCGGGCAAGTCGAAGCCACTGCAACGCAGGATGGCAAATATACTGATGGAAGTGTTGCTGGTGGTATTGCCGCAACGAGGCTGCGGGCAGCAGCGTTTAATGCCATGCAGGAAGAGTTAGCGCATATCGTAGAGTCAGCAGGATTGGCGCTCGACATTAACGATATGACTCAGGTTTTAAAAGCCATTCAAAAACTCACACTGAGCCGTGCAAACCCATTTGCCGATATCAAATCAGATGGTGCAGCGGCGATTTCTACGGCTCTCACAAACCTTGGTTTGGGAGAAGGCTCAGCGTTACCCGTTGGTGTGCCTGTTCCGTGGCCTTCAGCCACACCACCAACAGGCTGGCTGAAATGCAACGGTGCACCTTTTTCTGCCGGAGAGTACCCAAAACTGGCAAAGGCTTACCCAAAGTTAAAATTACCGGATTTGCGCGGTGAGTTTATTCGCGGGTGGGATGATGGGCGAGGTGTTGATTCCGCGAGACTGCTGCTTTCAAGTCAGGCAGCATCTATCCTTGAACATAACCATGAAATGCATGGATGGACAGGGAACCCACTCATGGCTGGAGATGTTTATTCATCCGGTTCATCCGTATTTGCGGTGCAGTTGAGCATTGGCGATGGCGGGTTATTGTATTCGTGGAAGGATGGGAGTGGAACAACAAATGACAGTAAACGAATGGATAGAACCAATCATGTCAGTTCCGGCGCCGGTGATGGTAGCCCGCGAAACATTGCATTTAACTACATTGTGAGGGCTGCATAAATGGAACAGGCTATTTTGGGAAAAGACGGTTACGCTTTAAATGATGGGGAAATCATCGTACATAACTATGATGGCGAAACGCGGGAATATATTTCTACATCAACTGAATATCTCGCTGTCGGCGTCGGTATACCGGCATGTTCCTGTTTGGATGCACCAGGTACACATAAAGCTGGTTATGCAATCTGTCGCTCTGTAGATTTAAATTCATGGGAATATGTGCCAGACCATCGCGGTGAAACGGTCTATAGCACCAAAACAGGAGAATCAAAAGAAATCACCGCTCCGGGTGATTACCCTGAAAATACAACCACTATCGCCCCATTAACGCCATACGATAAATGGGATGGTGAGAAATGGGTGACCGATACTGAGGCACAGCATAGCGCCGCAGTAGACGCAGCAGAAGCACAGCGCCAGTCGCTGATGGATACTGCAATGGCTTCCATTAGTCTGATTCAACTGAAATTACAGGCCGGGCGGAAGCTGACGCAGGCAGAAACAACCCGCCTTAACGCTGTGCTGGATTACATTGACGCGGTGACGGCAACTGATACCAGCACCGCGCCAGATGTCATCTGGCCTGAACTGCCGGAGGCGTAGGCCATTCAATATCTGGAGCACTGGAAGTATCGACCATTTCCAGTGCGTCCAGGTAATCCAGCCACAGATTATATTGCGCCAGTTCCTCACCTTTCAGACGACCAATAGCCGCTTTACCGGGCCATTGTTTACTGTTCATGTATTCGTTGACCTGGTTAATCAATTGCTGCTTTTTCAATTCGGCTGCGGCAATCTGTTCCTCATGTGTTGGTGGTGGAATATCTGCCCATGATGGCATTCCATCTTCACCAACGCATCTGTATTTTCCTTCTGGTGCTGGTTTAAGTGCAAATTCTTCGAAAACAGAATATTTAACGGGTTTTGCATCTGCTGGAAAAGAATTAGATTTAATATATTCTTGTTTCAAATGCTCAGGGTAAAATGCATTATTTATAGAGCTGTAGTATATTATGCTCGACATTTTATAATCCTTATGGAAGCTCAATATCCCAGTACCAGAAAATCACCTGTTTCAGTTGCGGCTGAAGTTGATATAGTCCTTGCAGCACAAATGGCCTTTAATTCTGTTTTTGTTAGTTCGGACACTCCCCAGGAATTAATACCTATTGGGCCTGTGGATACTGCGGTTTTTTCAGCAATAAATGCCATAAATGCAGAATTTGGAAAAGCAATAGGATAACTTCCTGTTGCAACACCAGTTTTACTATCAGAAGGTCCGATTCTTCCCCATTGGATAATAAAAGACTCCCCCTCTATAACAGGGATTTTTATCCAGCCAGATGATGATAAAGAGCCACTAATCGCAGGCAATTTGGCCGCTTCTCCCAAACCAAGGTTTTCGAGAGCCGTTTGCACAGTGCCATCCGATTTGATATCGCCAAACGGATTCTTGCGGCTTAACAGCAGCGCAC
>OKSH01000966.1_pt1 | contig 27918 bp, 27 predicted proteins | sample 1601231 | NCBI WGS metagenome assembly OKSH01 (sample SAMEA3541596, study PRJEB24748) | human gut metagenome | biome: human gut; feature: human-associated habitat; material: faeces | place: China | collected 2012
GTAATACTCTGCTTCCGGGTCGCAGATAATAATGTCATCTTCCGTAATGAGGAAGCAGTTGGTAATCTCTCTTTTTGCAGAGAAAGACTTACCGGAACCCGGAGTACCTAAGATCAGCCCGTTGGGGTTTTTAAGCCGCTTCCGGTCCACCATGATCATGTTGTTGGAAAGGGCATTCAGGCCATAATAAAGGGCTTCCCCTTCCTGGAACAGTTCCTGCGTCGTGAATGGCACAAAGATCGCTGTTGCCGAGGTGGTAAGCCCACGCTGGATCTCGATTCTGTTTACTCCCAGTGGGATACAGGACATCAGCCCCGCTTCCTGCTGGTAATCCAACGGACGCAGGGAACAGTTATATTTCTGTGCGATGCCCTGCACTTGGAAAATGTTGTTGTCCAGTTTCTGCCGTTTTTTTGCCGTATTCATCACAAGGACAGTGACAAGGAACATCCTCTCATTCCTGGACTGCAGGTCTTCCAGAAGGTTCTTCGCTTCTTCCCCATAGGTCACAAGGTCAGACGGCAGCACATCCATGTCGTAACCGGAACGCACCGCCCGCTTCTGCTCCTCAATCTTCATCTTGTCCAGGTCAGAGATTTTACTCTTGATCATCTTGATGGCAGAGGTCTGGTCAATGGACTGGATATGGATATTCACATTGATACTCTCATCCACATCCAGAAAATCTGCCAGCATACGGTCGGTCAGTTCCGGTGCGAGGATCTGCAGGTAACTGACGCTTCCCAGTGTCTTTCCCATCATAAATGAAGTGTTTTTCGAGAAGTTAAACGATGTCGGTGCGATAAAATCCTTTGTCTTAAGCCCCGTCTGTGGAAGCATCTTGTAATTGAACCGGAACGGCTCGATCCGGTCCTGGTTGAACACATGGTACATGATCTCAAGACGCTCCACCCCGTTCAATGGATGAGCCTGTGCCCCAAGCACTTTAAAGTTGTTGAGGATATCCGCCTCAATCCGCTCAAGCCTCGGTCTTGCCACCTTTAAACTCTCCGCTTCAATCCCGAACGTAATATACTTTGATTTCACCAGACCGTTATTCCCTTTGGAAAGCTGGTTCTTTAACATCGTCCGGTATTCTTCCCGGATCTCATTAAAATCATCGTTCTGGTCCGGGATATCAATGCTCTTTTCAAACTCTGCCACATCCACCTGCTGGTTGATAAAAGACAGCTGCACACTGATGGACGAGTCAAAGTAATTCAGGAAATCACAGTAATTCTCAAAGATCGTGGTCTTATCCTCATTCAGGGCAAGCTGGTAATTGATATCGTAAAACTGTACGGTTTTGGAAAAAAAGTTTTTCGATACCTGGCAGATGCCATCCGCAAACATCCGCTGATAAGGGATGCTCTGCTGGGCAGTATGGGGAATGTTCTTCTGCCGTTTTCTTTCCTTCTCCTGTTTCTTCCTACGCTTTTCCTTTTCCCTTTCCTTTTTGTCGTTTCTTTTTCTTCTTTCCTGACGGTTTTTTCTTGCCGCCGCTTCCAGGCACTGCTGCTGTACCTGTTTCTTCTTTTTTGCCATCCGGCACACCCTCCTTCTTTACGAGGGAATCCACCGCCTGATAGAAGTTCTCCGTCTGGTACGGACGTTTCGCCGGACAGAGGAATTTCTGGCGGATGATATTTCCCATCACTTTTTCAAAAGGGAGACCGTCTTTTTCATACATTGCCATAAAGAAAAATGGCAGCATGACAGTTACCATAAGGATCGCTGACACACTGGAACCAAGGGGTTTCTTTGCCAGCAGGTATAACGGGACTCCCACTACTGCGGCAAGCGAAAAAAAGATCAGCTGCCGCTTTGTCAGGTTCAATGCTACTTTTGTCTTGACCTTGGTAAGGTCTTTTGGTACTGGTACATACGCCATAGGTAGTACTCCTTTCTTTTCCTGCCCGTCAGTGGGCATTGAATATTGATTTACTGAGGCTTCCGGTCTTAAACAGTGAAAATGCCAGTACGACCGTATATGCCGCCACTGAAAACATTGCCCCATGCAGGTTTGTGGATATGGTCATCGCATTGACCAGTACGGAATAAATGCCAACACAGACCAGCATGAAGAATCCCTGAAATGCCAGGGCGAACAAGCCTTTCAGATAGTTGTTCCCGATATTGCCCCACTCCTTATTGGTCATGGTGGCAAACGGGATCGGTGCCACGGAAGTATAAAGGTAGATCTCAATCATCCTGCCATACATGATCACCGTGATAATCACGGAAAGGATGCTCATGGTAAGGCTGATGAGAAGTGTTTCCATTGCCAGTAAAAACAGTTCCCCGATCTCCATATCTTCCAGAGATTCGGTCAGGGTAGCAATGGCGGCAGAAGCATCCACCGCCGTACTTCCGGAGATCACACCGGCTGCACCATTTACAATGTGCTGCCCCACATCAAATACCGCCATTGTGATATTGAATGTGTTCGTCACAAGGTAAATCGCCACATACGCCTTAAAGATCCAGAGAAAAATGTTGTAAGTTTCAAACTCATGGAAGTTATTCTTCTGTGTGACCATTGTGATCAGCTCATAACAAAGCACGAACGTGATGATCAGACCGGCGATGGGCACGATCACCGTCTGGGACAGGTTTTGGATGAGGTTAAAAACCCCTGCATTCCATCCCTGCGGTGTCTGCCCGACCTGACTGGCAATCGTTCCCACCTTATCATTGACCTCCACAAACATCCCTTCCAGACCATTCTGGATCATCCCGATGAGGATCTCCTTGATGGCTTCCGTGATTCGTTCGATAATGGTGTTCATCCATTACCCCATTAACCGAACAGCGTTGCCAGCTGGGGAATCAGGGTAGTTCCCAGCAGCATGATTCCAGCTCCTGCCATGAGCTGTTTTATCCCTAATTAGGAGTAAAACCTTGCTCGATGGCGGGCGGCGGCGTGTCAAAAAATATATGGAATTGTTTTAGAACCGCCCCAGCGGGAACAGGTCAGCCCTTGACCTGTTCCACCTCCGGGATGGGTTTGAGATTGAAGTGAATTTCGATAGAAATGTGTCGTGTCTTATCGCTGTCGATGTGTTCATGGACAACGATTTCTTTAATCAGGCGGTTTAAGGTGGCTGCGTCCAGCTCCGTGATGTCGGCATATTCCTGAATGGCGTCCACCCATTGTTTGGCGTCCATCGCCAGCCGCATTTCATCAGCCAGCTTCTTGCGCCCCTGTGCAACCCGTTCTTTCAACTCGGCCTGTTCTTTCTGCGTCTTGTCCAGCATGAGATTGAAGTTGGCTTCGCTGATCCGTCCGGCAACCATGTCCTCATAGAGCCGCAGCACCATCTTTTCCAGAACCTCAATCCGTTCCTCGTCTTTTGTCAGGGAACGCTCCAACGCTTCCCGCTGGCCTTTCTGCTCGGCTTCACAGGTGTTGGTCAGCTTCCCGGCAATGGCTTCCCCATCGGTCAGGGCAGCCTTGGCGCACTCCCGGATTTTGTTCAGAACAAGGTGGTAAAGGGTGTCGTACTCCACCCGGTGCTGGGTGCAATGGTTCTTGCCGAACGCCCCATAGGTCTTACAGGCGTAAATCTGCTGCGGGTGCTTGGCGTGGGTGGTGCGGATGGTCAGCGACTTGCCGCACTCGCCGCACTTGATAAGCCCGGCAAACAGGCTGGTTTCCCCATTCTGCCGAGGGCACTGGCGGGATTTCAGCTTGTCTTGTACGATGGCAAAACTTTTGCTGTCAATCAACGGTTCGTGCCGTTCCTCCACCACAATCCAGTCCTGCGGCTTCTTCTCGCCAATGGTGCCGATTTTGAAGCGGTAGTCCTTCTTTTGGGAAGCTATCGCCCCGGTATAAACGGGATTCATCAGGATGTCCTTTATCACGGAGAAATCCCACATATACCGCCCGTTTTCCGGGTCTTTCTTTTCCCATTTGGTGCGGACATTGCGGAAGCCCCGTTCCCGGTTCCACCATGTAGGGCAAGGCACCTTCTGTTCCTCCAGCCTGCGCCGGATGAAGTTGGGGCCGTGTCCTTCCAACGCCCAAAGGAAGATTTGCCGGACAATGGGGGCGGTTTCCTCGTCCACCAACAGGTGGTTTTTGTCCTCCGGGTCTTTCCGATACCCAAAGGGAGCCACACAGCCGGTAAACTGGCCTTGCTGGGCTTTCAGAAGATACGAGGAATGTACCTTCTTGGAAATGTCCTTGCTGTACATCTCGTTCAGGATGTTCTTGAACGGCGCAATGTCGTTGCTGTCCCGCATGGTGTCAATACCGTCATTCATGGCGATATAGCGGACGTTGTGGCGGGGGAAGAAGTCCTCGATCAGTGTGCCGGTCTGCAAGTAATTTCGACCCAACCTCGATAAATCTTTCGTTATCACAAGATTTATCTGCCTGCGCTCGATGGCCTTTAACATTCGTTTCAGGTCGGGGCGCTCCATGTTCAGCCCCGTGTAGCCATCGTCCTGATAGACTGCCACAACCTCCCATCCCTGCTTTTCGCAGTAGCTTTCCAGCATATCCCGCTGGTTGGCAATACTGGCGCTCTCCCCGTCAAGGTCATCGTCTTTGGAAAGCCTGCAATAGATGGCCGCCCGGAAGCTGCCCGCCAGAATTGCGTCCATGCCTGTATATTCGTATCCGTTCATCATAACCGTTTACCCGCACAATCCAGACGGAACACGGTTCTTCTGAACCTCGTCTTTATTATATCGCAAATCTTGTGTTTTCGCAAGATTTTCCTTGCCGGTATTCTGCCCATATTTTTGGGCAATCAGGCTTACAAAGACATCCGCTGCGTCCAGCTCGCCGTCAAAAACTGTGGTAACATGAATCTCTGTTTTCGTTTTTGCCATAGGCAGTTATCCTCCATAATAGAATAGCCAGACAAGGAGAAGGTCGGCAACGAAGTCCGGCAACGGGCTTCAAAAAACCTCAAAACCATCTCTGTCTGGCGGTTTGGTTACAATTTATATTTTCTTTTATTTTTCTGTTGCTTTGGTTGCTGATAGGGGAAAAAGCCCGCAGTTACGGGGCTTTCCCCGGCAACCAGCCCGGCAACGGGAGTGCAACAAAGTCGGCAACGGGGTTGGATTTTCAGAAAGGAAGCTCCATCTGCTCTGTGACCTCCACAAATCCCTCCGGGATTTTTTCGGCTCCGCCCTCGGTATTCGTTGCCGGGGCTTCACGCTCCCAGCCCTTTTGCCTGCCGTATTCCGGGAACATCCGGGGATTGGAAAAGTAGTGCCAGCCTGTGACACAGTGGTTCATAATGTCGTTGACCTCCCGGATTTCCCATTGCTTCGGCTCGTCAAAAGGGTGGTTCAGGGCTTCCCGGAAAAGCTGCTTGGAACACACCATGCTGCCGGTATAGCGGTCAAGGTAGGCTTGGATCATCCCGGCCTTGGTATCCTCCGGCATAAAATCCCGCTGGTGTTCTTTGAGATAGCGTACCATTTCGGGGCTGAAAGACAGCTTAAAATCCCCGCTGCGGTAAATGGTCATGGCTTCCGCCCATAGCTGCTCAATGTAGGCTCTGGAAGCGGCTTCATCATCCAAAATGTGAACTTCCGCCTGTTCCGGGTACACCATGACCGGCAGAAAGCGCCGGTTGCCGGATCGGTCAAGGGGCAGGAAGTCAAGGGCATTGGAAGTGCCGCCGAACACGCATTGCCGCAGCCTGTCCTCCGGGTGGGTTTCGTATGGGATTTTATAGACCTCCTTCTGTCGGCTCAAAAAAGACTTGATTTCCTCAATGCTCTTGGCGTTTGCGGTGGCAATCATCTCCGACATCTCAATAATCCAGTGGCCTTGCAGTTTGCGGTACACATTGTCATCGTCCAGCTTGCGAAGGTCATCGGAAAACCACTCGTCTTTCACGGCCAGCAGCCGGAAAAAGGTGGATTTCCCGGCTCCCTGACCGCCCACCAGACAGAGCATGACCTCAAATTTGCAGCCGGGATGAAACGCCCGGTGGATGGCTCCCAGTAGGAACAGCCGCAGGGCTTCATAGGTGTACTGGTCGCTGTCGGCTCCTAAAAAGTGGTGCAGACAGGTACGGATACGCTCGGTTCCGTCCCATGAAAGGCCGTTCAGGTAGTCCCGGATGGGGTGATAGCCGTTTTCATTGGCAGCGATCCCGATGGCGGCTGCAATCTTCTTTTCGCTGGTCAGCCCATAGGTTTCTTCCAGATACAGGAGCAGATAATTCATATCCGTGTCCGTGATGGCGGTGCCGGTACGGTGGTAGCCGATGGGCTTAATGATGTCGGTACGCTCGGTCAGCAGATTTTTGGCGATTGCTCCGGAAAGCAGTGGGTCATTCTGAAAGACGGTCAGGCAGTTGCGGATACTGTTACGGATGCCGCCTTTCTCGGTGCTTTCCAGCATGGCCTTAACTTCCTCAACGCTCCGGGGCGGCGGTGCTTCTTGTATGGTCTGTTCTGCGGCCTGCCGTATCTTCGGCGGCAAGCTCTGCCATTCGTCTTTCAAGATTGCTCACTTCCTTTCCACAGTCGATGATAAGGGCTGCCCGTTCCTCCATGTCCGGGGAGAGCAGCACATCCAGCAGATAGTCCACATAGTCCTGCTTTTGCAGGGCTTCCACAAATAAAGGGTGGAAATCCTCGTCTGGCGTCTTGGGGGCATAGTCCCGTTTCCAGCGGCACAGCAGGTTTCGGTAATCACACAGCACCCGGAAGCAGTAACGCTCCATACGGCGGAACCGCTGTTCCGGGGTTTCCTGCCGGGGCTTCCTCTGGCTTCTGTGGGATAGCTCCTTGTCCTCATAGGGGACGGAAAACGCCTGTGCCAGCATGAGGGCGGCTTCCTTTGGGCTGACAGCTTCCAGACGGGAAACAAAGTCGATCACATCCCCGTCTGCCTGACAGCCGAAACAGTGAAAGCGCCGGTCAACCTTCATACTTGGGTTTTTGTCGGCATGAAAGGGACAGACGCACATCCCGTTCCGTCCCACCCGGATTCCGAAATGCTCAGCAGCCTGCCGGGTGGTAACAGACTGCTTGACAGCTTCAAATACATTCAACTAAATCCTCCTGAAAATAAGAAAAGCGCCTGTCATTCTCGAAAAGAAAATGGCAAGCGCCTGTTAGAGTTCCATATCCTGTTTTTTCTCTGTGTGGGGCTGCTGGCGTTTCTCGGCCTGTTCCTCCCGGATACGCTGTGCCCGGCCTTTGACTGCCTGCTGGATGGATGGTTTCTTGCCCGGCTCGGCAGTCTGGCGGTACTGCTCGGACGGAAGCACCTGATTAAGCCAGTGGCGCACATCCCGGAGAATCTTCACATCCTCCTGCACCGCTGACAGGCGTTCCCTGTACTCGGCCACCTCTCCGGCAAGCTGCGTCCGTTCTTCGTTCAGCTTTTTGGTGCTGTACTTGGTTCCCTCCAAATGCACCTTGAAATAGCGGACAGCGGCATTGTAGGCGTCCAGCTCGTCCCGATGGGCGGCGGCAAACTGTTCCTTTGGTTTCTTAAACCGGATAGCGGCATATTCCGCATGAACCGGCTTGTGAGCTTCAAAGTTAGCGATATGGGAAAGCATGGTGTCAATCTCCTTCATACGCTTTTCCTTCGGCTTCATCTCTGCCCGGATGGAAACGGCCTGCTCACTGACGGTATCCAGATAGGTGTCAAGGCTCTCCACGGTGGACAGCTCCTTTTCCCGCAGATAGCGGATGGCGTCCATAACCTTGTTGAAGTCGTTCACAGTGCCTTTGAGCTGGCCTTTGCTCGTCCAGCCGGTGCGCTCCTCCCGGCGCAAATCCAGATATTTGCCCAGCAGCTCCGGTAGGGTGGGTTCCTTCGCTTCCTGCAAGGCTTCCAGCAGGGCGGCCTTTTTCTCCTTCAGGTCTGCAATCCAGCCTTTCAGGTGGCGCACCATCTGGCGGATTGACTGCATGAGCCGGTTGGCAGCGGTAATGTCCCGGTTCAGGTTGCCGATGTTGGTCTGTATCCCTCGTTTTTCCATCTGGCTGACCGCTGGCCCCATGTGGACGGTGGGGATTTTATCAAGCCCCTGCCGCTCATAGGAACGAAGGTCGAGGCGTTCTGGGCGGTCATTGGCTTCCAGATAGCGGTTGGCGGCAGCCGCCCAGCCCTGCCGCCACATCTCGCCGTACTTCTGGTCGTTCCAGTCTACAGTGTCCTCCTTGTGGCTTTTCCAGTTCCCGGACGGGAGCCGGATACGCTCGCCGTTCTCGTCAAGGTCATAAACCTTCCGGCTCTTGGAAAGCCATTTCCCGGTTTCGTCCATTGCCCGCATGGTCAGCAGGATGTGGGCGTGGGGATTCCCATCCTCCTTATCGTGAATGGCAAAATCGGCAATCATGCCTTTGGAAACGAAAAACTCCCGGCAATAGTCCCGGAGCAGGTCGGCGTGCTGCTCCGGGGGAATTTCCCTCGGTATGGCAAGCACGATTCTCCGGGCAAGCTGGGAGTTCCATTGTTTCTCAATCGCTTCGGCGGCGTTCCACAAGGTATTGCGGTCTGCGTACTCCGGCGGGGCATGGGGCGGCAGCATGATTTCTGTATGGACGATCCCTCGTTTCTCGGCATAGTATTTCTGCTTCTGGTCGTACTCGGAAAACAGCCGTTCGCCGCTCTGGTAAGCTGCGGCGGCTACGGCTGACTGGCGGTTGCTGCGCTGGACGATCTTTATATCATGGTGGGGACAGGGCATAACGGCTTCCTCCTTCCTGTGGCTGATTGGATGGGGTGGTGGTTTGCCACCTCATTTTGGGCAAAAGAAAAGCAGGAAACCGTTTCTGATTTCCTGCTCGGTGGTGCCGCCGGTGGGCGGCTGGTATTCAGTTTTGAAAGTTCGGGTCAGGTTGGCCCGATGATGGAGAGATTGGCAAACTGGAATTTGTAAACTAATTAGTACAAATCACCTTTGAAGATTCATCATTCACAATAATTGCCTGATGATTGCTAATTGGGCAAATGTTCAAATCTGAAAACTCAGCTAATATCTTTTCAGTAACTTTCTTAAATGGTGCGGTAAGATAATGTGGGAGGATATAATAATCAACAAAACTGAGTCCCTTATCATCTTCTTGTGAATAATCTTCTGGTTTCTTATCCATTTGTTCAATATATGTAATTGTAGGAGAACATATAATTGCCCCAGCCGACTCACCAATCATCAGTTTTCCATTCATAATTTCTTTCTTCAGCAACTCATCAATACCCGTTTTTCGTAATTGGTCAATCAGAAAAAATGAATTACCACCAGTAAAATAAATAACATCCGCTTCTTCAAAAGCAGATTTTATCGTCAAATACTCCTCCTTTGAAATATCCATTTCTGTTAAGATTGCTCCTAATTTCTTGAATAATTTCCTGGCAGAATTCACATAACCCGTATAACCTTCGTGAATTGAAGCTGTCGGAACAAATACGACCTTCTTATTTTCAACTTCTTCTTTTATCAGATTTCCTACACTTGAAAAGTGTGAACATAAAAATAATTTCATTTGTAATCTCCTTTATAAATTCTGATTTGTCATTGCTTTCATTATACTTCATCAAGCCGGGTAAGTATAGGATGATTTTGTAAACTTGTCGGACGGGAACAGCCTACCCCGCAAGGTGTTCCCGGGCGGCAAGTCCACAAAGGGGTAGCTGGCGGCAGCCAGCGCAGGGGAAGCGTAGCGTCCCCTGTGATGATTGGAAGCAGCCGCAAGTGTGCTGGCAATCATCCGCTTTCCGCAGGAAGCCCCCGGCAGGGCGCAACGCACCGGCTTGACCGGTGTATAGTTGCGCCCTTACTCCGTAAGGGGTTCCCCGGCTACCCTCCGTTTCACGCTTTCCGCAACAGTTTCCTTCATGCCAGTTTGGGAAAATGCCTGTTTCAGAATGTCCATCACATCATCGTCCGTCAGCACTTCCGGCCTTATCAGAAAACTTTCCAGCATAGCCCCTCTGGTGCAGAGCCGGTGCGTCCGTTCCTTCCGGGTAAGCTGCTTCATTTGGTGTTCCAGTATCTTTTCTTCGTGCTGCGCCCGTCGCAGTCTGGCTTCGCCTTTGGCAAGCTCCCAGTTGAGCTTTTCCAGCTTTTCATTCATCACGGCAGCCCTCCTTCTTGGGGAGCAGCGTGTAAATGCGGTTCGGTTCTCCCACACCCCGGCGCACCCGCAGGATCAGTCCGGCGTCCTCCAATTCTTTCAAGGAACGCTTGACGGTTACGGAGCTTCGGGACAAGGCCGCCGCCAGCTCCACAATGGGGAAACGGACAAACAGTATCCCGTTGGTATCCTCCGTACCCACCGTAAGGGTGGCGTCCAGCAGGCGGGCATACATGACCTTTGCGGTGCTGCTGACCGGCAGCCGCAACATGGCGGGGGGAAGTGGCATACAGGGCGGCAGAACGGTGTCTGCGGTCATAAATTCAAAATCCATTTAAGTGATTTTCTCCTTTCGCTTGGCTCGTTTGGACAGGTAATGGGGGCAGTCGATCACAACAGCCCGGAAGCTCTGTTTGCACTCATGCTGACACTTCCGGCACAGGTCGTTGTAGGCCACACGCCCCCGGTCATTGAGGAAGAAGGACAGCTCCAACTTCCGTTTTTTGCTCATTCTCGGCATGGTGCCTCCTATCATAGAAAATCCGCCCATTTCAGCCGTAACGGTGGAGATGGGCGGATAGCGGTTTTTGGTGTCATGTTTCGGGGCGATTTTCAAGAAAAATACGGCCATAGAGCCGCTTGGAAAAGCCCCATAGTATCACGGACAGGGCAGACTACGCCCTGCCGATTTGTCGTGTTTGGGTAGCGTTTTGGTGTCAGTTCTGCCGGGTTTCCCTGATGTCGTTCCTGCCCCTGAATCTCACAGCAGCGTTTCGTTCCCGTTGGTACGCTCGCTGCGGTCAAGGTTCCTCCAACTCCTTGCCGCAGGTCGTTGCACTACATCGCCAGGGAGCATATCCCATCAGGCCGGTCATTCGATTGGAATAATCCATCGATGAACTGACTTAATCATAGCTCATTTTTGAACCCTTTCCCGTATGTCCAGAAAGTAGGAATACCGCCCCAAAATCGAAAATTTCCACGATTTCGGAACGGTATGGTATAATGACTATATATGCTCGAAAACCACATGGGAAGGGAGTGGCAAACCGATGAAAGACCATGTTTCCTTACAGGAACGCTTGAAAGATTTACGGGTGGAAAAGGGTTTGAAACTGGAAGAACTGGCGGAAAAGACCGGCATTTCAAAATCTGCTTTAGCCAGCTATGAAAATGAAGAAAACCGAAATAAGGAAATCAACCACGGCAACCTTATCACACTGGCAGACTTTTATGAGGTGTCCATCGACTATCTGTTCTGCCGGACGGAAAACCGGGAGCAGATCAACACCCCGCTGTCCGAACTGCATTTGACCGATGAAGCCGTGGCGCTTCTGAAAAGCGGACGGATCAATACCCGGCTGTTGTGCGAGATGATGTCCCACGAAAAATTTACAGAGCTGATGGCTGACGCAGAAATCTATGTGGACGGAATGGCCACCATGCGGTTCCATGACATCAACAGTGCGCTGGCCGCTGTCCGGGCAATGATACTGGAAGAACATCCCGAAGCTGCCGCAGACCGTTCCCTGAAAATTCTGGAAGCCGGTCAGATAGAGGAAGAAGATTTTTTCTGCCATGTGACACACAAAACATGGGACGCTATCCTTCACGATATACGCAAAGCCCATGAGAACGACATGGAGAGTGCGCCGGATACCACGCCCGCCGATGAACTGATAAAGGAAGTCCGAAAGGCCATGCAATCCACCGGCGACAGGGTGCAGGAATTTCTGGAAATCTTCTGCAAGGCGTTCCAGCTAAAATACAAGCGGCTCACAGACGAAGAAAGAACAACCCTGAAAAAGCTGTTCAAAAGATCGCCGCTGATTAAAAATTCCGGAATCAACTTCCGGCGCAGACCGTGGAAATGAAAACAGCCGTTGCGGGATCGGCTCCTGCAACGGCAGCTTTGAATCATACATGAATTTGGAAATCCCGAAACTCAAACAATCCATTTCCCTGTTTGAGTTTTCCAGCTCTCGATAATTTTGCAAATCCGGCTTCAATGTCAGCTATCAAAGAAACAGGAATATCCAACTGGTGGTGTCCGGGCAGAACTTTTTTTATTTTGTATTTCTGTATCCGCCTTATGGATTGATAGAATAACTGCGGGTCGGTAGTTGGGTAAAATGCATCAAGGCTTCCCTTGTATATCAAATCCCCGGAATACAAATAGTTTCGTTTTGGTTCGTAAAAACAACAATGTCCCGGAGAATGTCCCGGCGTGTGAATAACCTGAATTTCTCGCTCGCCTAAATTTAAAAAATCGCCATCATGTAAGATTCTTTGTGGCATACCTTGAAAAATCTGATAAGCGTTAATATCAAAATCTTTTGGGAAATCACAAGGAAGCCTTGTCAAATTATTCTTCACAACTTGCAACGGTATCGGAAACCTGACTGATAACCAGTCCTTTTCCTCTTCATGTACGGCGATATTATCAAAATACTTATGCCCGCCAATGTGATCCCAATGAACATGAGTAGTAACTGCCATAACAGGCAGCTCTGTTAGACTGTCCACAATTTTTCTGATGTTGGAAACGCCTAAGCCTGTATCAATGAGAATAGCGCATTTTTCTCCACATAATAGATAGCAATGTGTTTCTTCCCAGTGTTTGTATTCGCTAATAGAGAATGTATCACGGTCTATTTGCTCAATGGTAAACCAATTATCCATTCCGCATAATTACCTCCAGCAACTGAATTTCCAGTTAAAACCACTTTGCATTTTCATCTCTGAAATGTGGTATATTGCCATCTTTATAAGGGTCATACCGATTTTCGTTACAACCAAATTCTTTTAAGAGAGCAATCTTGCCATCTGGCGTCCATTCTATTAGTGACATTCCATCAAACGCTTCTACGTTACCGGTGTCCATCTTATTTTTGAAATACCATTCAACAATGGTTTGATTGCCTTTATGGAAAAATTGCTTGATGTCCCATTGCAAGACAGTTCCACGGGTATTCCATTCCTCAAACCAAAGTTTTATTTTCTTGGAGCCGTGGTACTCTGGCCCCCAACTTTCAATATATACGGCATTATCAGAAAATACATTAAATATACCCAAATCTTTTTTTGCAAGCCACATATCAAACCAAAGTCTGATAATTCTTTCTCTATTGTCCATTTCGCAGCGCCTTCCTTGTCAATTTAATATTTCAGTGTCTTTGTCCTGCTCTAATTCAATTACATCCAAAATGCCACAATTCAGGGCTTCGCAGATACGAACCAGCGTTTCCATGCTGATGTTTTTGCCTTTACCCATGTTGGCAATCATATTTGTGGTAAGACCGGCGGCAATCCGCAAGTCCTCTTTCCTCATATTGCGCTCAACCAGCGTGTGCCAGAGGGGTTTATAACTTATGTGCATTTATCCTCCTGCCTTTCTCCCGGTTCTGGGGTTTCTGTTCCCATTATATCAAAGTTCTTGCTATTCCACAAATATTTCTTGACACAACCGCCGGTTCCGTCTGGATTGTGCTTTTCCTTTCTTCTCTTGATTACATCTACTTAGCCATAAGCTGCTTCATGCCCTGCGATTTTGCACCCGGATTGTCGTTGCCGTAGCCCTCCAGCAGATTGATAACACCCCAAATGCCTAAGCCTGCGCCAAGCGCGATAACAAGGGTCTGTAAAACGCCTACTGCCGAATTGAAAAACGCCATATAATATCCTCACTTTCTGCCGCTTTTGCGGCTGTAAAAAATTTGATTTTCTGATTTTGGGTATGAAAAAAGCCGCCTGTCAGATTGATAGGCGGCAAGTCCCCGTGCGGCGTTGGTGCTGCGGCACGGCGGTATTCAGTTGTCATTGCCTACGGCACTTTGCCGCTTTTCGTCCCCGGTAGGGGCGCGTACCATGTAGCCGGTATTTACTGTCTTTATGGGGTCAACCTCCTTTCCCGGATTATCGGGCGTTTGCGTGGGTCAGATAGTATTGCTCAAAGGCTTCCACATACCGCCGTTTGCATTCTTCCTCCCAGCGTTCCATTTCCTGCGCCAGTTCCACAAGTTCACGCATGGCTGCAATCATCTGCCGTTTTGCGACTTTCTTTTTGATACGTTTATTCATGGTCTGTCCTCCTGTAAATAAATGATGTTTGATTTTGCCCGGTTCTTTTCATACAGGGCTTCGCACCTTGCGATAAACTGTTTCCGTTCAGCCTGCCGCTGCATTTCCTCCCGGTGCAGCTTTGCAGGCTGTTCTGTGACGATCAGCCGCAAGCGCGGTCTGTTTCCTGCGTTACTCATGGTTTGTATCCCCGGTCAAATCGTCTGCGTCGATTTCGTAGTAGTCAAAGGCTTCGTCCGGCTTTACGATAACGGGGCGGCGTTTGATATGCTTTTCCATGTCAAAGGCGTTCTTCGGGTCAGCGTCGGAAAGATACTTATACTTCGGGTGCTTCGTTATATCGAATTTATCCGAAAAGAACGGACGCACACCGCGTAGCTGCAAGATACATTTTCCTCCGTCCATCACGGCAATCTCGTCCTGTGACATAAGCTCCTTTCCCAACTTCTGGTAGTTCAAGCCGTAGGATTTCTGATTGCTGCGGGTTTCGGAAGTGTTAAAGCTGTCAATGGTTTCTTTCCCCAAAAGCTCCGACATTTCTTTGAGCGTCGTTTTTTCCTTGCCGCCCAAAAACAGGGTCGTATCGCAGTTGCCGACTATGGTATCGGCATTGTCCTTGTAGATTGCCTTTAGCTGTGATTGGCTCTGCAAAATGATCGACGCGGAGATTTCACGGCTTCGGATAGTGGCAATGAGCTTTTCAAACTTCGGTATCTGTCCGATATTCGCAAATTCGTCAAGCAGGCAGCGTACATGAACGGGAAGCCTGCCGCCGTATTCGTCGTCGGCTTTATCACACAAGAGATTGAAAAGCTGTGTGTAAAGGATAGACACGACAAAGTTAAAAGTGTCGTCCGTATCGCTGATAATGACAAACAGGGCAGTCTTGCGGTCGCCTATGGTGTCAAGTTCCATTTCGTCGGTTTCCATTAACTCGCGCAGTTCCCGTATGTCAAACGGGGCAAGTCTGGCACCGCAGGAAATGAGGATAGAACTTCTTGTCTTTCCGGCGGACAGCAAAAATTTTTTATACTGCCTTACCGCAAAATGTTCCGGGTCTTTTTCCTCCAAGCGTTCAAACATGAGGTCTACCGGGCTTTGAAATTCCGGGTCGTCCTCGCGGGCTTCCGACGCATTTATCATTTCAAGCAGCGTCGTGAAGTTCTTTTCCGCTTCCGGGGCTTCATACCAGATGTAGCCGATAAGGGCGCAGTAAAAGAGCCGTTCCGACTTCACCCAAAAATCCTCGCCGGATTTTTCCCCGTCGCCTTTGGTGTTGGCGATAATGGTATTTACCAGTTTCAAAATATCCTTTTCGCTGCGGATATAGGCAAAGGGATTGTACCGCATGGATTTTTTGAAATTTATCGTGTTCAGCACCTTTATCCGGTAGCCGCCCCGCTGCAAGAGCTTTCCGCACTCGACTAAAACCGTTCCTTTTGGGTCGGTCACAACGTAGGAGCTGTGCATTTGCATGAGGTTTGGTTTAACGAAAAAGCGGGTCTTGCCGCTGCCGCTTCCTCCGATAACAAGGATATTTTTGTTTCTTGCATACTTTGGCTGCTTCGGGCGGCTGCTCATCATCAGCCGTTCGGTCTGTGTCAAAAGCACGTTGTTTTCAAATATCGGGTCAATATAGGGCTTGATGTCCTCGGCGTTCCCCCAACGTGCCGAACCATACTCCACGCCTTTCCGATATTTCTTTGCGTTCTTGCCTTTGGCGTAAACGATAAGCCGGACAAGGACAGCCCCGGCAATGCCAACAAGAATATCTGTACCGTGAAAACTCGGCACAAGGGAATGAAAGGCGGCGGTAAATCCGTCACCGATACCCAAGAGCTTTGCGGAAAGGTCTGTGCCCGGTGCAAGTCTTACCGCCTGTGCCGCTTTGTCAAAGAGATAGACAAACAGCAGATACGGGAGATTGGGAAGTACCAGCTTTTTCAAGTTTACGTTGTTCATCGTTCAATCCCCCTGTCTTTGTTCTTTACCTGTGCCCGCTGTGCGTTCAGAGCTGCCGCCTTTTCCTTGAAGTCGGACAGCACCTTTCGGATAGAGGGTTTTTGTTCCTGCGTCAGCTTCTTTGCGGAAAACTCCTTAAATGCCGCGGTCAGCACGTCCGCGTCCCTGCCTTTGAAAAACACAAGATACCGGGGCGGTGTTTCCGTCATGTCCTTTTTCAGCGCAAAGTCGATATGATACTTTTTCGCTGTACTTTCAAAGGCTTTGATGTTCTCCCCGGTGATCTCAATGTTGGAAACGCCCGCGTTCTGCTTCATAAGCTGCTTTAGGGTCTGCTTGCCCTTTGGGGGCTTGCCTTGCTGCCGCTTCATTTCTTCAAGCAGCTTTTTCATAGCCTTTTGCAGCATGACAGCAGTTAGCTTTGCCCCTCGGATAGACAGGGCAACGATTTTTTCATTTACCTGTTCCTGCATTTGTTCCTCCTTTCATGGGGTAGTGGTGGTTTAGGGCGGCACACCGCTTTTCGGTACGTCGCGGGCATGAAAAAAGGGACAGCCAATTTTCCGGTTGCCCCATAGTGTGCCGTGCATTAAATTCTTACCCGTAAACCGTTCAAGTCCTCGGCTCGGATACCCACAAGATACCAGTTGTCGCCGTACTCAATCCGGGTCGGCTTCCATTTGCCGCCTGCGAATACCTCCATGCACTCGCCGCAATGCAGGTCGCCGTAGTAGTCGGTAAGGTCAAAGCGAATGTCGTAGCGGTCGGTCTGTTCGTCAAAAATCAATGCTCCTGTTTTCTGTGCCATAGAAAAATCCTCCTTTGGTGTATTACAGGCTTTCGCCCGGTTTGTATGAATAAGGGTCGTGCGGCTCCTGTGGCGCAAGTGCGCCGCTTGCCATGTCGTGTGCCACAAGGGACGTGTAATAATTGCCGATTGTGGACGGTGCATTGAACAACGCCGCCTTTAGATACTGCTTGATGTTGCGGATTTTCGTTGTGTTCTCCCGCATACAGTCAAGGACAAAGCGGATATGTTCGCTGTCTAATTTCATAAATTTGCTTTTTACAAGCTCTGCCGGGTAGTCGTCCCCGGCAACACGAATTGTACTGCGCTTCGTGCAGACGGTTTCAAGGATAAGGTCAACAATTTCGTTGATACGGTCAGCGTCAAGGCTGTTATCCTGCAAGAGAATGTCATAGCTGATATTGTCCTTGATAATTTCCTCATACACACGGTATGCGTCGTTCCTTTCCGTTCGTTTCCTTTCCGGCGCAGCCGCCGTGTCCCCGTAAGGCAGGGGATTTAGGGAATGGATAGGAATGGAATGGGTACTTGATAAATCCGTATTTGATTTTTCTTTCTTTGGTAAGTCAGTTCTTTGTATATCTTTATTTAATTGCATTGGATTTTCCAACGTAGGTTTTTCCTGCATAGATTTTTCCAACGTTGGATTATCCAATGTTGGATTTTCCAATATAGGTAAATCCGATACAGGCTTTTGCGGCTGCTCGTAGATCACATACTCCGCACCTCGCAAGCGTCCTTTCTCGTCACGCTCCCTTGAACGCACGATATATCCGGCTCGTTCCAGTTCCCGGACAGCTTCTCGGATAGCGTCGATTTTCTCCCGGTTGATATAGGACAGTCCCGCAAGGGTATAGTCCCAATCCTCCGGCAAGGACAGCATTTGTGATAACAGCCCCTTTGCTTTTAGGGACAGCTCCTTGTTGCGTAGGTGGTGGTTGCTCATTACGGTGTAGCCTGTGTTGCGTTCCACTCGGAAAACTGCCATTGTGGTTCACTCCTTTATTTCGGATTTGTTACGCAGTAGAACGGTGATTTTGAGGGATAAGGTATAAACCCCTTACCCGGTCAGAAACACGCCCGGAAAGCCTTGCGTGGTAAGGTCTTTTTCGTTCCTACTCCGTAACAGAGGGTATAAAAAAAGCGGCGTTCCTGTTCTCCCAGTTATGGGAAGTAAGAAACGCCGCCTGTGCGGTACATCATTTTATTTGTTCTATTATGCCGTATGGTCTTATCCGCAGAAACTTATAAGCGTACTGTTTATCAATAAAAATTGCATTGGGCTCTAATCTTCAACTACAAATCTACGCCCATTTCTACGCCCAAATGGCATTAAATTATGTGATTTTATATAGAGCTTTATACTTTAATGATTTCAAAAAACCTTGCAACCATGCGGTTTTGCGGACTTTTATAGAGGTATATAGATTTATGAAAAAAGGTCAATTTATTACAATACCTAATTTCATAGTTTTTTTCTTCCTTTCGGTTTTTCTGCATTTGAAAAGGAGGATAACCCTCCTATACTATCCTAATAGTATAGCGAAAAGGAAACGGCTTGGCAAGGCGAAACCTCAGCATTTCCCGTCTTTTTTGTCTTTTCTGCCCTTTTTGCATTTTCTGCCCAGAACGGCGAAGGCGGACAGAAGGAGAAAGAAAAGACCTGCAAAGGCACCATAATTTCTCAGATCGTTCTTTGTGATGAAAACGCCGTTTGCCGGAGTTTCATGGATTGCTTTTGCCGGAACGCGCGTGTGGGTTCTTTTTTCCTGCATAAGAAAGACCTCCTTTATAAAAAATAAAGTTTTCTGTTTTTCTTTAGTATACACCTTTTTTGGAAAGATGGGATGAAAAATCCTGTTTTGATAAAAAAAGAATATAAAATGGGGACGAAGGGAGAAGGAAGGCGTTAGGGAGGAGAAAGAGGGGCGCAGCGGCGGTTTTGCCTGAGAGATTAAAGAAACCTTAAGACCTTGGGACTAGGCAGAGGGGCGCAGTTATGATATAATTTATAGTAACATTTCGGCAGATATGCCTGATGGAACAGTAGAAAGAGGAATTTATAAGAACAATAAATAGAAAACGAAAATCAAAGGGGGTAAAAGTTATGAAGCGCAAGTTCGCGTTAATCCTGTCTGCGGTGATGGCAGCTTCCAGTCTGCCCTTGACAGCCTATGCGGCAAATTTCAAGGACATCAACAATGTGCCTTGGGCAGGGGCGGAAACAGTCATCAACAGTGTGGCGGACAAGGGCCTTTTAAGCGGCTATGAGGACGGTACCTTCCGTGCGAAAAACAATGTGACCTACTGTGAGGCAATGCAGATGGTTTACAATGTGCTGGTGAAAACAGGGGTTGCAAAATCCATGGATGCGGTGGAGGCGTATGCCTACATGGGTACGCTGGATACATATCAGGTGCCGAAGTGGGCGCAGATGGCAGTTGCCTATGGGCTGAAGAACGGCATCATCGACATGCAGTTGGTGGCAACAAAATTTGCAGGCGGCAACACAGCGGCAACGAGAGAGGATGTTGCGCTGCTGTTCGGCAATGCGCTTGGGATGTATTACGACAAGGAAAAGGATGCGGCAGAGGCAAAGAAGTTTGCGGACTACTGGAGCATTTCCGGCGAGAGACTGGTGCAGATTGACCTTCTGAAAAGACTGGGCGTTGTGAGTGGGGACAACTACAACAACTTCAACCCCAAGAAGAACATCAACCGTGCGGAAATGGCTGTTATGCTGAACAAGACAAACAGCATCCTGACAGAGGGCGTTGCGGAAAGCGGCACGATTACGAAAATCAATGTAAATGAAGGGAAATATTATTACATTCAGGTGAGCCTGGATAAGGGCGGCACAGAAGGCATCCAGGCTACTCTGGGCGAATTCCCCGTTTATGTAGGCAATACGACAGAAACTATCTCTCTGAGCAAGCTGAGCGAAGGGGATAAGGTTTCGATGGTACTCAGCGGCGGCAAGATTACTGCGCTGAGACAGACAAAGGGTACAACCAATCAGGAAAAATATGACCTAACAGGCTATGTGACGGCATATAAGGATGAAAAGATTTCCTTTGATAATGAAAATACAGGAGAATCTCTGAGTTTGAAGCTGGAAGGCGATGCAAAAATCTATGTGGGCGGGGAAAAGGTTTCTCGGACACAGATGAAACAGCTCTTGGAGGATCACCCTAATCAGTATGCTTTTGCAGGCATTAACACAACAATCGAGAGGGAAAAGGTAAACGGCAGTTATCAGGATGTGACACATGTACAGGAAATGTATATCACATTTATGGATGAATACACAACCTCCGGCGAGGTGGATACCTTTAATACAAACAGCGTGGTTGTAAAGCTGAACGGCAGCGGCAAGGAAAATTATTATTTTGCAGATAACTGTGCATTTTATATCGGCGACACAAAGAGCACGGCAGCGGCGCTGAAAAAGATGGCAGACGAGGGCACAACCTATGTGAAGCTGACAAAGAATGCAAATGGCAAGGTATCCAAGATTATTATGTCCGAGGACACCTTTGCGGAAAACAAGAAGGACACAAGCAAGGTTTATACGGTAAAAAGCTTTACCACAAAGAAGATGATTCTGACACTGAACGGGGAGGAAACTACATATAATTTTGGCTCTGCAAATCCGGTAGAAAATATCCAGTTCTACAAATTTGCGTATGATTCTGATCAGAGTCCGAAGGATGGCGACTGGGAAGAACTGAAAAACGTAACAGCGGCGGAAAGTTTTGTGGACAATGCGGATGCAGATGATGATACTGTATACTGCAAGTTTGTGCTGAACCGCAGTGGCAAGCTGACAGGTGTTTACCTTTCCGGGTATGCAAGAGCATGGTCTGTTGCCAGCGATGAAAAGACAGAGCGCAAGGGTACGGTTGCATCCATTCAGAATGACGTGTTGAAATTTAAGACTTCTTCCAACACATATACATTACAGACCAGATATGCAGACGGGGATATTAAGATTGGCAGTACGGAAACCGCATCCAAAAAGCTGCTGACAAGATTCGCAAATGACCCTGCAATAGAACTGTATGCAGAAATCGTTGCGGACGGCAGCAACAAGATTCTGGAGGTTGACGCAAGACTGACAGCGGCAAGTGGTAAGCTTGTGGAACTCGACAGAGAGGATAAAATTATCAAGATTGAAACACCCGACGGCGGAGAATATAAGCTGAAAACAACCATCAAGCCGAAGCTGAAGGATGAGGATGACGATACCTTTACACTGGATGATGTTGCAACGGCGAAATATGCAGGCGAGCCAATTAAGCTTGGCTTTAACAGCAGCGGTGTGGTAAATGAGATTGCACTGGAGAATGGTCCTAACAGTACAAACGGCTCTGTCAGAGTGAAAGGCATTGCGACAGCGGCAGATGATGGTTTGAAACTGGAAGGCAGCAGTAAAACCTATACATGGCTCAGCAACAAGAAAACAAACCTGCGCGTTTACGGTTCTCCCACAGAATCTCTGGATACAGTGAAGAAGATGATTGAAGATGATAAGGTAAAGGTTTATGTGGAAGCATCTCTGGATGATGATAACAGAGTGGAAAAGCTGACGGTTTATGTGAGAGAGGCGGCAGGTGAGCTGACCTCCTGTGATGAAAGCTATGTGCGCATCAAAACTGCAAGCGGCAATAAATTCTCCTTTGCACTGCCTGCGAAGTTGAAAAGCTGTGATGTGAAGGGGTTGAATCAGAAGAACTTGAAAGACGGCGATGCGGACAACAGAGGCTATCATGTTAAGCTGACATTTGGCACAGACGGCGTAGTAAGCAATATTGCAAACAGCTAATCAAGAAAATTAAAAAAGAGAAGGAGAGCGAATTACCGCTCTCCTTTTTCTGTGGGGGATTGACAGGGGGAGGATAAAAGTGTAAAATTACACTAAGTTAAAAAGTGTAAATTTACACTGTTTATGCCGAGGAGGAGGTCTTTCATGAAACGAGACATCAAGCTATACAACCTGATTTTCCCGATGTGGGGGATATATTTCTATGCCATTTTGTTTCCGTATTTTTTTGTGCTTTTGCTGCCGGCAAATTTTATTGTGGATACGGTAATGCTGCTGCTTCTGTTTTTCCTGTTCAAGGTGCCGGAGAAAAAGGAGCTTTACCGGAAGGGCATTTGGAAAGCATGGGGCTTTGGATTTCTGGCGGATTTTCTGGCGGCAGGGATTCTGGTTATCCTCAGCAGTGCGGTTTCGCTGTCGTTTAACGAATATGCGCCGTTTTCCTCTGTGGGGGCATTTTTATTTGCAACGGTTGGCGTAGTTCTGGCAGGGGTACTGATTTATTTCTTCCATATAAAATTTGTCTGGAAGGGAATTTTATTAGAGGAAGGAAAGAAAAAGAAAATCGCGCTGGGGATGGCGATACTGACGGCACCGTACCTGATGTATCTGTCGCCGCTATAAGAAGGGAAGAAGGAGCATGACGAAAAAGGAATTTGCCGCAGCACTGGACAGTGCATTGAAGGCGGTGCGGAAGGAATATGGATTTACGCAGGAAAAAATGGCGGCGGTGCTTGGGATTTCCAAAAAGACCCTTGTGGAGATTGAGAAGGGGCGCAGTTCTCTGGGATGGACGGGTGCGGCGGCATTTGCGGCAATTTTCCGCGAAAGCGGCATTTTGCAGGCGCAGTTCGGCGGAGATTTGGATGATTTGGTGGAGGCGCTTGCTTTTGCGGAGGCAGAGCCGCAGTACCCGAAAACAATGGGCGGAAGGGTCTGGTGGAGAGAGATATGGAAGGAGAAGGGGTATCGGATACAGCAGAATGTGGTTTCGGGGCATTTTCGCTTACTGGATAGAGAGAATCGGCGGTTGATGGCTTCGTTTACAATGGAGCGAGTGATGGAGCGGCTAAAAGAGGAATTGCAGTAAGTGTATGGGTACAAAACGATAGATTGCACCGATACAATTATTTGTTTTACTGTGCTGCTACTGGCGGACAGACGATGGATATGATATCCTTACGATAACGAAAAAACAAGTAAGGTGGGAGATGCAAAAATGAAAACGAAAGAGCTTTGTATTCACGGCTTGATGATTGCTTTGGTGACAGTCTGCACGATGGTATTCCAGATTCCTGTTTCCGCAACACAGGGCTATGTACACCTGGGGGACAGCATGATTCTTCTGGTCGGGGTATTCTTCGGGGCAAGATACGGCATGGTTGCCGGCGGTATTGGCTCCGCACTGGCGGATGTTCTGAGCGGCTACAGCCATTGGGCACCCTTTACGCTGATTATCAAGGGTCTGATGGGCTGGCTGATTGGTAAGATTGCATCCGGCGCAGGCAGCAGAGCAAAATTCTACACAGGGCGCAACCTGTTGGCGGCTGTTGTTGGCGTTGCATGGATGGTATTCGGCTACTTTATCGGCGGCGGTATTTTGAAGAGCAGCTTTGCGGTAGCGGCAACCTCTATTCCCGAAAACATTGTACAGGGCGTAGCAGGTGCAGTGATTTTCTTTGTGGTAGGCGCAGCGTTCCACAAGGCGAATATTTATAAGATAGTTTCAGAACAACAATAAAGGAAAATATAAAATGAATATTTGATGCGTACTTAGAAAAACCGAAGGAGCTCCTCCTTCGGTTTTTCTTTTGCACCCGTTGACCGAGAGAGCAACGATGTGATACGATGACGGAAAAGGAGGTTTTGAGATGGAACGGCTTTTTGAGATGGACGGGCAGCTTTTGCTTTGGATACGGGAGGTTTTTGCAAGCCCTGTTATGGATAAAATTATGATTTTTATTTCCTCTCTGGCGAACAAGGGGATGCTCTGGATTGGGATTGGCGTGGTGCTTCTGCTGCTTGGCGTAAAGGGACGAAAATGGAGCAATCGCGGGCTGCTGGTGCTGCTTTCTCTGGCATTCAATATGGTTATCTGCAATCTTCTGCTGAAGCCCTTGGTGGCGCGCACGCGACCGTATGACCTGCTGGGGTACGAGATTCTGGTGCGCAGGCTGGGGGATTATTCCTTTCCTTCCGGACACACCTCGGCATCCTTTGCGGCGGCAACGGCGATTTATGCCATTGACCGCAGATGGGGAGCGGCGGCGTATGTGCTGGCGGCACTGATTGGATTTTCCCGTCTGTATTTGGGGGTACACTTTCCGACGGACGTTCTGGCAGGGGCGGTTGTCGGGATTCTGGCGGCGAAGGCGGCGCAGTGTCTTTTGGAGAAAAAAATGCATTTCAATAAATAAGATATCTTATTTTTTAAATTTAAACTGGTTATCTTTTGATAAAAGATTGAAAATATTGCAGAAAAATGGAAAAAATATTGCAAACCGGCTTATTTTAAGATAAAATGGAAGTCGCTATAAAAAATATGAGAGATAGAAGATAAGAGGAAGGAAGTTTAGAGCAATGGCGATACCTGTAATTTATCAGCTCATTACGATGGTCATTTTGATGATTGTCGGCGTGGTGCTGCACAAGAAGAATTTTCTGTCACTGACGAATGCGAAGGGGCTTTCTATCGTGCTGACGCGCGTGGCGGTTCCCTGTAACATGGTAGTTCTGCTGCAGAGGGAATATTCTCCTGAGATTTTCAAGGGCTTTCTGGTGACCTGCGGTGCGACGTATCTGATGTGCTGCATTGGTGCGCTGCTGTTCTTTATTATCGGCAAGGCGATGAAAATGCAGCCGAAGGAGCTGGGGCTATTCAGCGGCGGCGGCGTTTACAGCAACGTTATTTTTATGGGGCAGCCGTTGATTATGGCAATGTACGGCGCAGAGGGACTGATTTTCTGCGTAGCTGTCATGTTTACCTGCAACGTATTCCTGTTTACCGTCTGCTCTGTGCTGTTTGCAATGGGCAGTGACCTGAAAAAATCCGCAGGACAGATGCTTAAGGATGCGTTTATCAACCTAATCTGCCTTTCCGCGATTATCGGCGTATTCTGCTTCGTGAACTCGATTTCTCTGCCGCAGCCTATTTTTGATGTGCTGCAGTATTCCGCAAATACAACTGTCTGCCTTTCCATGATTTACATTGGGTCTTTGCTGGCGGCGGCGAATGTGCGCGAAATCTTCCAGGATAAAAAGGTTTATATTTTCAGCTTCCTAACGCTGATTGTTATACCTATCATTACAAAGCTCATCTGCGGAACCTTCATGAGCGGCATGGCGCTGAGTGTTTTGGTGGTGCTGATGGGGACACCTGCGGCGGCGGCGCTGCCCTCCTTTGCGGACCTTTATGGCAATGACGAAAAAAGAGCATCGGAATATGCCTTTGTTTCCACAATTCTTTCTGTTATCACACTGCCGCTGGTGGCGCAGTTCCTGTGTCAATAAGGGGTAGGACGAAAGCAGGGCTTCGGCTTGCACGGATATGAAAATAAACAATAGGAAAAAAGAACTCTCTCCGGTTATTTGGGGAGAGTTTTTTGGATTGTACGGACGAAAAAACAGTCTGCTTGTGCAGATTGTTCAAAAATAACAAAAATTGTATACAAAATTAGTACAACTGTGTGGAGGATGTGACTTGATTTTTGGAAACCCTTTCGTTTATACTTAGTTGTGGGACAGAATATGACTTGACCCGCAGGGAACGCATGAAAAAATGATACACGTCGATTCCCCCTGCGCCATCAAAAACAGGGCTTTCTGGTGCAGAAGGATTTGGCAGTGTATTTGTTATTTTCGGCGCTTTTCCGGCAGAACCGACCGGAGGGGTGCGAAGGGTGCTCCTGTGGGAACTGATTTTCCGCCCCGGCGGGAAGGAAGTTATATTCCGCATTTTTATTATTATCCACATTCTAAATTTTTTAAGAAACAGGGGGATTATTATGGCAAGTTTAATCTATCTGGCGCCTGTACTTGGTATCGTGGCGCTGCTGTTTGCTTTCGTCCTGGCAGGTAAGGTTAACAAAATGGACGAGGGTACAGACAGAATGCAGGAAATCGCTGCAAGCATCAGAGAGGGTGCAAGAGCGTTCCTGTCCGCAGAATACAAAATTCTGGTTATCTTCGCAGCTGTACTGTTTATTCTGATTGGCTTCGGCGTAAGCTGGCCTACAGCAATCTGCTTCGTTGTTGGTGCAATCTTCTCCACACTGGCAGGCTTCTTCGGTATGACAGTTGCAACAAATGCAAACGTAAGAACTGCAAATGCAGCTAGAACAGGCGGTATGAACAAAGCCCTGTCTATCGCATTCAGCGGCGGCGCAGTTATGGGTATGTGTGTAGTTGGTCTGGGCCTTCTGGGCGTAGGCGCAATCTATGTATTGACAGGCAATGCAGACATCCTGTTCGGTTTCTCTCTGGGTGCTTCCTCCATCGCTCTGTTCGGCCGTGTTGGCGGCGGTATCTACACAAAGGCTGCCGACGTTGGTGCTGACCTGGTAGGTAAGGTTGAAGCAGGTATCCCTGAGGATGACCCTCGTAACCCCGCAGTTATCGCCGATAACGTAGGCGACAACGTTGGTGACGTTGCAGGTATGGGTGCTGACCTGTTTGAATCCTATGTTGGTTCCGTTATCTCTGCAATCACACTGGGTCTGGTATACTACAGCGCAGAAGGCGCTCTGTATCCTCTGGTACTGGCAGCAGTTGGTATTCTGGCTTCCATCATCGGTACATTCTTTGTTAAGGGTGACGAAAACGCAAACCCTCACAAGGCTCTGAAGACAGGCTCTTATACAGCAGCAATTCTGGTTGCGATTGTATCTGTGATTCTGTCCAAAACCTGCTTTGGCAACATGAAGGCTGCCATCGCAGTTATCGCAGGTCTGATTGTTGGTCAGATTATCGGTATCATCACAGAAATCTACACCTCCGGTGATTACAAATCCGTTAAGAAGATTGCAGACCAGTCCGAAACAGGTCCTGCAACCACAATCATTTCCGGTCTGGCTGTAGGTATGGAATCCACAGCTATCCCCATCATCCTGATCTGCGTAGGTATCTACATTGCATACACCGTATGTGGTCTGTATGGTATCGCTCTGTCCGCAGTAGGTATGCTGGCAACAACAGGTATCACTGTAGCGGTTGACGCTTACGGCCCTATCGCCGATAACGCAGGTGGTATCGCAGAAATGGCAGGTCTGGATCATTCCGTAAGAAACATCACAGATAAGCTGGACGCAGTTGGTAACACAACAGCAGCTATGGGTAAAGGCTTCGCAATCGGTTCCGCAGCACTGACAGCACTGGCTCTGTTCGTATCCTATGCAGAGGCTGTTGGCCTGTCCACAATCGACATGCTGAATCCTCGTGTTATCATCGGTCTGCTGATCGGTGGTATGCTGCCCTTCCTGTTCTCTGCATTCACAATGCAGTCCGTAGGGAAAGCTGCATTTGAAATGATTGAAGAAGTAAGAAGACAGTTCCGTACCATCCCCGGCATCATGGAGGGTACAGGCAAGCCCGACTACAAGAAATGCGTAGAAATTTCCACAACAGCAGCACTGAAGGAAATGCTAGTTCCCGGTATCATGGCAGTTGCAGCTCCTCTGGTAGTTGGTCTGTTGCTGGGCGTTGATGCACTGGGCGGCCTGCTTGCAGGTGCGCTGGTAACAGGTGTTATGATGGCTATCTTCATGTCCAATGCCGGCGGTGCATGGGACAATGCGAAGAAGTACATTGAAGAAGGCAACCACGGCGGTAAAGGCTCTGATGCACACGCAGCAGCCGTTATCGGTGATACCGTTGGTGACCCCTTCAAGGATACTTCCGGTCCTTCCATCAACATCCTGATCAAGCTGATGACAGTTGTATCTCTGGTATTCGCGCCTCTGTTCCTGGCAGTTGGCAGCCTGCTGTAAGAGATAGGGTGTCGACTTTGTCGACACCCTTCGTTGAAATCAGGATTTCAACGAGTTAAAATAGATGAATAAACAAACGGGTTCCATCGGCAAAGCCTTGAAACCCGTTGTTTTCCTCGTCGGAAGTAAATTCCTCCTGCGGATTCCATTTGGGAAACTACTTACCGCCCAAGAAGGGGCGGCAGGCGAAG
>OKSH01000971.1_pt1 | contig 27802 bp, 16 predicted proteins | sample 1601231 | NCBI WGS metagenome assembly OKSH01 (sample SAMEA3541596, study PRJEB24748) | human gut metagenome | biome: human gut; feature: human-associated habitat; material: faeces | place: China | collected 2012
AGGTCTGGCAGAAAGTGGCCAGGTTCTGACGAGCGTTGCCATCAAGATATAATTCGTCATTGATAATCTGGAATGCGACATCGTCGCGCATTTCGTGCAGCGGAAAACGTTTTGATTCTGCGATAGTGGAAATAGACTTCGCACCAAAACGTGAATCGAGTAGTTCCGACCTTAAATCCGTTACTTGCTTCTTATCCATTTTAAACTCCTTAAAATGATTGGATCGCATTAAAAAAGTAGGATTTATCGATAAAGTAAGCAAGTGCAAAGGACTCGTGTTTAAATAACAAAATCCTAATGTTATTTATCGTGAAATATTACGCGAATAATATTTTTTCATTGAAAAACAATACAATATGAAATTCTTGGGTGGTGGTAAGGTGTTTTATGCTGTTATTTTTATGCGCATTCTGTGTCTCCTGAATTATCACGTAAAAATCAGACCTTAAAATATCACTATTAGTACTTGATTATTATTTTGAACGCATTTATAAAATTATTACATAAAAATAGCGAATATTGCTAAAATCCCCGCCAACGATGTGTTGACGGGGCTGTTGTTATTTTGGCAATAATACTCCGGTATAAGTATTTACCGGATGAGAAAGATATTGTTTAACGGCAGTGTTAACATTCTCTACCGTCATTTGTTTCAACAATTGCTCCTGCTCAGTCCATGCTGCAGGATCGTCATATTGAATAAGACTATTTACAATAGTGTTCGCTAATTGTTGAACGCTACGCTGTTGGATATCGAGGCTGCGCTGAACGTTTTGCTGGTATTCATTCAGTTCTTGCTCACTGATCCCTTTAGCCAGACGCTTAACCATCACTTCATTCGCTAACGTTAACAGTTCATCATGTCGTTCTGGTTGACAAGTAAAAGCCAGCAAATGACTGATATCTTTGGCCTGAGGATCAACCGAGAGGCGAGAAGAAACGCTGTATGCTCCAGATGCCTGTTCACGAATATTAACACGTAGATCTTTTGCCAGTGCGACGTTAAAAGCATCGAGCGCCATACGCGTCGCCAGATTAACAGGTGTCCGGGAATCATAACGCTTCCACTGTGAAACCTGTGCCACAGGTTCATTTTGTTCTTTTACAGTAACCGATGCGTTGTCCGTCGCGCGAGTTAATGGTTTACCTGCGGCTAATGGCGAATCAGAGTGTTTGATTGATCCTAAGTAACGCGTAATTAACGCCACGAGTTTGTCTTCTGAGACATTACCGACAATGACAAACGTGATATCCGCTGGAGATGAAAACAACTGGCGATCGGCAGCCAGCGCATCTGCGGCAGTAAACTGTGCAATCTGTTTTTCTTGCAGTAATTTCGTGCGGTCATCAGCATAGCGCGTCTCATACATCTGCTGGGCGAATTTCTCCGCTGGACGCTGGTCGAGCGTTTTCAACGCCTGAATTTGAGCATTTTGTAGCGATGCCCAAATATTGTCGTTAATTGTGCTGTGGGTGATTCGCTGGTTAATCAACTGAAAACCAGGTTCAGGGTTATTAGTCCGTGCGCTAACGGAGAGCAACGTATTCATGCCACTGACTTTACTGCTCATGGTTACCGAGTTTTCCGCACTCCAGCGTTTCAGGCTGGAAGAGGAGAGTTCGCCAACGCCGCTTCCGCTAACTGCTTTATTTGCCAGCGCGATAAGTGATTTTTGCTGCGCAGGGAAACTTAAATCGCCTTTATTCGATACGGCAATAATTTGTAGCTTTTGCTCTTGACCCGCGGATTTTGCCAGAATAACCCTGGCACCATTGGAAAGTGTTAATGATGTCAGATTCTCAGCCAGCGTTTCTTTGCTGCTAATTTCCGCCTGTGGGTCAGCGTCTACTGTTAACGATAAATTTCTGCCTGGGAAGATGTAAGCCGCCTGCTTTTTGTTGGCGTACTCTTTTTCCAGCGCCAGGATAGCCGCAGGAGACAATGCTTTTTTGGCGGCAACCTCATTGTTTACCATTTGCTCCCAAAATGCGTCCTGGTTCTTTCTTAACTGCTGCCATTTTTCCGCCAGACTTTGCACGGTAATTTGCTGCCACAGACGTTTCGAAAGTTGATACGTCTCTTCCGGCGATAAGAACGGCGTATTATTTAATGAGCTGGATGCCAGGCGACTGGTCAGCATACGTAAATCACGTTCAGCTTGCTGATCAACCGCATTTTTCAGCCAGGTGAGGCGGGTAGATTTGACATCATCGAGTTCTTCAGCAGAAAAACCATGCTGATCAATGGTTGCCAACTCTGCCATTAATGCATTCGCAGCATCCTGCATATTATCGTCTCGTGCATTTACACGGAAAAACAGCGACTGATAATCGGGTGCAATTTTAACGCTGCGCGCAGTGCCGCCAGAAATAGTCTTCAACTCGCCCGACTGTATGCGTTCCTGCAGACGTTGATTGAACAGCTGAACTAACATGCTCCATTCAGCTTGTTCGATAAAGCTTTGCTCATCGTTCACTTGTACCATTGGCAGGCGATAATAGAGTGCGATGCCGTTCACCCGGTTTTCTTTATCATTAATGATATTAAAGCGCAGGTGATTTTCGGCTTTTGTCGGCCAGACGCGATTTTCAGCTGCTTTGTTAGCCGGAAGCTTACTTAAATTATCCTTTATCAGCGCCAGCGCTTCTTTACTGTCGATATCGCCGACCACGATAAAGGTCATATTATTTGGTTGATACCAGCGTTGATAAAATTGGCGCAATTGTGCCGGTGTGACCGTGGCGACAGTATCCATCAGGCCGATAGGTTCACGGTCTAAATTACGGGTATTTGCCAGCAGGAAAGGGCGGCGCGCCTGAGAGGTGCGCCATTTCGCATCCTGATGGGCACGCCATTCCTCAGTAATTACGCCACGTTCAGCGTCTACTTCGAGTTTTTCAAAGGTGGCGGCATTACTCCATTCACTGAAGATTGCCATCACTTGTTGCAGATTTTGTTTCTGCGTAGTCGGCAAACTCACCTGATACACCGTTTCGTCATAGCTGGTATAGGCATTAACATCGCGACCAAAACGCAGGCCCATTGACTCAAATGTTTCGATGACTTTATTACCCAGCCATGTTTTTGTGCCGTTAAACATCATATGTTCTACAAAATGAGCCACGCCGCGCTCATTGTCTTCTTCCTGCAATGAACCGGTATGAATTTGCAGCCATAAATTTACCTGATCCTTTGGATGAGCATGCGGATAAATCATATATCGCAAGCCATTGTCCAGTTGCCCGGTAATTAACTTTTCATCCTGCGGTAAGGCGGCGGCAATCAGCCGCCCGGGGAGCAACAGAGTTGCCACTAACGTCAGTAAGAAACAGAGGTTTCTCATAATTATCTCCATGCGAAAACCGGGCGAATTTACCCGGTTAAGTAAAATCCGAACGATTAAAATTTCATGCTGACATCAAGCCAGAAAGTACGGCCACTGGCGTAGGTCGCCACACCGGTGTTCGTTGTATCAACAGCGGTTTTGCTATCCAGTACATTGAGAATATCGGCACTGATCGTCAGGTTTTGTTGTTGCAGAAATTGTGGCGTCCAGGACAAGCGGGTGTCCCAGGTCAGGCTGCTATCCAGTTTTTCGTCAACATACTGCTTGTAATCTGAATATTCGCTGATGTATTGCGCATTTGTCTTACCAAGCATAATGCGAGCTTTACGCGCTTCTTGCCAGGCCAGCGTATTCGCCCACACTAACCCGCTCGGTTGATGCGTGAAATCCATGTTTAAGGAGATCTTTAATGGGTTATTAAAATCTGCCACTGGGACGCTATCGTAAGAGACCAGATTACCGTTATAAACCACCTGGTTATCACCGGTATTGCTCTCCTCATAACCATTGTTTAACGACAAGTTGCCCTTGCTCTTGATATAGCTAAAGACAATTTGTGGGTTAATATCTACCTGGCGGATATGCAGGGGTTCGGCCAGTTCAAAACTGAGGCTGAACGAATGCGTTTTGGTTTTGCCATCGTTGTTATATTCAGTAATAGTGGTTTTAGTCGCGCTGTCGGTACGACTGCTTTTGCTGATTTGATCATGCGCTTCACGGTAAACATAGTTTGCGCGCGCAATAACGTTCTTACCGATTTTCTGCTGCAATCCCATTGCCAGTTCATCGTTATAAGGCGTTTTCAAATCCTGATAACGCGTCAGAGTTTTATTACCTGATACCGATTCCGTCCAGCTATTGCGGATATCACGTAATCCCATATCAAGAATATTCCCGCCATAGTAACGGTTATAACCTGCTGTAATCATTGAGGTTTGATTAGCAAAAATATCCCATTCCGTCATAAAGCGCGGGGAGATATTGTGGTTTGACAGATAGTTGTCATAGTCATACCGCACGCCGGGCATTAATGACACATTACGCCAGCTAATGCGATCCGCCATATACAGCGTGTAGTTGTCAATTCCCAGGCTGCCTTTACCTTTATGGTAAATGGTATGGTTAGTTTTCTTTCCGGCAGCATTAATCACATAGGATTCAGACTGGTTATGGCGTTCAGTCCACGCATCGGAATAGATGTATTCCGCGCCGAAGTAGGGTTGATGCGAAACATTACCCACGGCGAATTTTTGCCAGCCCAGGCGTGTTTTGAAGGTGTAATTATCTACAGCCTGGGAAATGTGTCCTAATCCGCCACGGGTGCAACGCCCTGTAATATCGCCATATGTACATGAAAGTTCGGTGTACCAGATGTCATGATCGTGACGGGTATAATCACTAGTATGATCCCAACCAACGGTGGTACGCAGTTTGGCCCATGCGAGTTGCGTATCCATATCCCATGCCAGACCATAGGATTTATTACCCATTTCGCGATCAGACTGCGGGAAGGTGCTGGTATTATAATCACGGCTGGAGCCGGTATATTTTAAGGTTAAATCGTGGGTAAAGCGGTCGCTGGCAAACCAGGTAAATTTGCTCAATGCGGTATCGATAACGTTTTTATACTGTGCCCGACCGGCGACAATGCCGTCATTCGAAACATAATCCGCGCGGGTGATATCAGACTGGCGGCGCGATAAACCGGCGGTAACGCCGAAGTTATCAGCGAGTTCCTGATTAAACGACAAGGTATAAAAGTTCTTTTTAAAATCTGGGGAGTAATAAGTACTTCCTGAAGAGCCTTGATTAAATGCGCTCTTGTTATTCTCATCGATATGCGATGTTAACCAGTCCGAACGCGTAGTGCGATAACCCAATTTCACGTTGCTATCATCAGCGTTGAAGCGTTTGATCTTTGCATCAATTACCCCGCCATTGAAGCGACCAAATTCAACCGGCACAAAACTGTCATAAAGCGTCACATTGTCCAGTAAGCTGACATCAAGATAATACCCCTGTGACATCCCGCTAATATTGGTTGCACTACTGGCATCGGACTCATTCGCTGGGTTCAGGTTATTAGTTGCACTAATACCGTCAATCAAATAGGCATTCTGGTAGGGCGACGCACCGTGAATAGAGATTTTCTCAGGGCGAATATCTCCCTGGTTCAACGAGGTACTTTGCGTTGAATCCATGCGTACCGCAGGGTTGGTTCTCAGCAGATCGCTGATATTGCCATTCCCGGTCGGTAAACGCTCGATGCTTTCACTGGTGTAATGCGTGTTGCCGTTTACGGGTACAGGGACAGGAGCATAGACCGTCATCTCTTCAAAAAAATGCATGTACATGTTTTTGTCATCGACGGCCTGCGCCACATCAGCGCCACATAAAATGACGCCAGGAATAAGAACTCGCTTCATTTATTTATATCTCCGTACAGCAGGGCTTTTATTGTTTTTATAAAACCGCGCTAATGTCACAAATATCATCGGCCAGGTTCCAGACACCGGGTTGATGTGTAACCATAATGACGCCGCTTGTGGGTAGTTTTTCACGCACTAAACGCAGTAAGCGGATAGCCTCTTGTTCCTCAAGATGAGAGGTAGTTTCGTCAAGAAATATCCATTTCGGACGTCGTAAAATTAATCGTGCCAGGGCGATACGTTGTTTTTCGCCGCTGGAAAGAATATCTCCCCAGCGATCGTGGTCATGAATACGCGCAGCCAATTTCCCAAGACCAACCTGATGCAGTACTTCGCTCAACGATTTATCGTCTACGGGCAGGGGAAGTGCTTTACAAATAATCTCTTTCAGTAAGCCGGTTTTGATTAACGGTGTTTGTGACACATACCAACTGTCAGCAGGAGAAGAAATATCACCTTTAAACCACGGCCAGCAGTGGGATAATGTTTTAAGCAGTGTGGTTTTTCCCGCACCAGAGTAGCCTTTCAGTAATAGCCATTTGCCTGGCGAAACATGAAAGTTCAAGTTCTCTAATATGATCTTATTATCAGGCGTACGAATACTTGCATTAGCCACTTGTACCGCATGTTGGCAATTTTTAGGCTTATTCGTAGGGCGCTGTTCAGTGAGTTGATGGAACTCATACAAGCGATCGATAACCGCAGCCAGTTCAGCAAGTTCGTCATATTTATAAATAAACCAGCTTAAATTGTTCGATACTAGCATAAATGCCTGGCGCGATTTCATAAGTCCGCCCAGATTGATCTGCCCGCTAATAAACTGCGGCAATAACAGAAAGTAGGGAAGAACGCTAAGCGAGCGCGAATAAATATTTTGCCAGTAATCAAGCCACCGCTGACGATTCATTAAACGATGCCAGTTCTCTTTAATGGTATGAAAATTGTCGCGCAACTCCTGGCGTTGTAGAGACTCAGCATTGCTTAGCGCAATCAGTTCTGCCTGCTTATTATGCTGCACAAGATTAGTTCGAAATGTCGCTTCGCTACGTTGTTTTTCCACATTAAGCGGACGAATACGTTTACCCACCTTATGGGTAAATAAAGTTCCACCGATCACAATGAGCACGACGGTATAGACCATATACCCCTGGATATTCCATTCTGTTCCACCAACAGTGAATGAGAGCGTACCCGCGCTTTGCCAAAGAATAACGGTAAAGGTGATCAGCATGCTAAGTGACTGGATGAAGCCAAATGAAAGACTGAGCGTTTTGCTGATCAGTAAGAGAATGTCTTCAGCGATACGTTGGTCAGGGTTATCTGTATTTTTATGCTCGCCGTAGATCTGCGTGAAGTAGTAGTTTTTATCTGCAAACCAGCGATTAAGGTAGTAATCTGTTAACCATTCGCGCCAGCGAATAGTCAGTAGTTTAATTAACCATGTTTTATTTACGGATATTAATACAAAGATCCCCAGCAGGGCAGGGAACCAAAGAACAAGCTGCCAAAGCTTATCGGTTTCTTTCTGGCTTAGCGCATTGAAAAAATCATTATTCCAGTCGTTTAACCAGACCTGAATTTTAACCACGCCAAGGATCATTGCGAGGATAATAATGATTAACAACACTGAAGTTTTATTATTCTTACGCAGCCAAAAGGGCTTCAACAGACAGAAATACTTTGCTATCAACATACGAAGCGTAATGGGAATGGTTATCATTAGCGAAAATTGATTGTGCCATCCAATGATTATCTATGGCAATGATTTACTGATGAAATTTATTTAAGTATCATTTAACAATATGAAATATAAAGGAATATTTCATTTTCAGTGGTTATGGTTATGCTATTGATAATCAAGGATATTGCTAATGCCCTGATGCATACCACGTAAGCCAGGATTTTCGCAAGGGAAGATGATGATGACGAAACACCCGACAGGAATTTATGTCGGGTGCCTTGTTAAGGTCATAAGAAGGAGGCTAAGAATGGAGTTAAAAGAGAGCGTTATTAATTATTCTCCATTTGTTTTGCAACATCCATAATGTGGTAAAGCGGTACTCTGTTCTTAGCTAACTCCACCATGGCGTTCATATAAGGTACCATGGTTGAAAAAAGGATTTTATAACCTTCGCAAAAATAAGAAACAGTCTCATTGTTTACTTTAGTAATACGATGCTTAGGACAACCGCCATTGCAGATAGGTTTATATGCACATTTCAGACATTTCGCTGAAATCCGTTTTTTTTGCGCTGTCAGTTGTACACTGTTCATCGTTTTGAGTTCAGATTTATTAATGTTTCCAATTTTGTACTGTGGATAGACAAAATGGTCGCATTCATAAATATCTCCATTACTTTCAACAACCAGATTATCCTTGCAGGACTCCTGGAAAATACAACTGGTATGCCCATTCCCTAAAAAACGGCTGACAAAGCTTTCAAACTGACGGATGAAAATTTCACCCACATCGTTTTTAACCCATTGCATAAAAATGGTTGACATAAACTTGCCATAAGCCGTGGGAGGCACAGAAAAATCAATGATACGGAATGTGTTCTCACTATGACCACTGAAATCAATATTCGGCGTCCCGGTTTCGAGCAATTCGATAAATTGCATATGTTTACTGCCGATAGATTTTAAAAAATGATAAACCTCAAGAGGGTAATGGACATTAACGTTATTAATGACGGTTAACGTATTAAACTCAACTTGATATGATTTCAGACGCTCGATGGCTGCTATCACTTTTGCAAAAGTACCGTTACCTGAATTACTGCGTCTGTAACGGTCATGTAGCTCCTGGGGGCCATCGATCGAGATACCAACCAGAAACTCATGTTCTTTGAGAAAAGCACACCATTCATTATTCAATAAAATGCCATTCGTTTGTAATGCATTAAAAATACGTTTTTGGCCTGCATAGCGTTGTTGATAGTGAATAACTTTACGGAAAAAATCCAGGCCAGCCAGAGTGGGTTCACCGCCTTGCCAGGTAAAATAGACCTGATTGCCAGACGCTGCGATATATTGTTTGATGAACTCTTTCAGAGTGCTGTCATCCATCCATTTTTCATGAGTAAACTGCGACTCTTTTTCAAGGTAAAAACAGTAATCACATTTGAGATTACATTGAAAACTGGAGGGCTTGGCTGTAACGTGCATCGCTATCTCGCTCAATAAGGCGGCGGAAAATTCCGCCGCATGAAGGTTTAGTTATTTCGCTTCGCTTAGTGCTTTCTTGATATTGTTAAACTTCTCCTGATTTACTTCGCTAAGCGGTGGCTGGCTGCTGTCGATAAACTCTCTTACCACGCCTTGCATCTCTTTAACGACCTGCGGATTGGCGGCGGCAAGGTTATCTTTTTGCTGTAGATCCGTCAGTTTGTAGAGACCTAACTGATTGTTTTCTACTGTATAGACAAGCGAATAATCGTTATTTCTCACCGTATAAGAGAATTGGCTTAAGTCCTCAGTGTTGGGGTTATGCGGGTAATCGTCTGACTGATGGCGAACAAATTTGTGGTAATTATCCCAGAATGGAATATTTTCCTCGTCAAACCAGTGAGAATAAGAGGTTATCCAGGTCAGATTTTTATGTGGCTCGCCTTGTTTCTTATCTTGCAACCAGGGCAGCAAGGAAACGCCATCCAGCTTAAGGTCTTTTGGAATGCTGATATCGGCTGCATCAAGAGCTGTCGGGTAGAAATCCATTGCGGAAATCAGCTTGTCATAATTACCGGGTTGAAGTTTTCCTTTCCACCACATAAACATTGGGGTGTGAGTACCGCCAGGATAGGTCTGACTCTTATAGCCTTTTTGCGCCCCGTTCAGCGGCAGAGGACCATCGATAACCGCACCATTATCGGAGGTAAAGAGAATAATTGTATTGTCATACTGTCCGTTTTTCTTCAGTTGTTCGAGAATGCGTTTTACACCCTGATCAACAGAATAAACGGAAGCGTAGTAGTTATCTGCTGTTTGACTACCGGTATTAAATTGCTTCTGATATTGATCCGGTGCAGGATTATCATTTGGCAGGTGCGGAGCATTATAAGCCAGGTAAAGCATAAAAGGCTGGTCAAGTGTTTTGGCACGATCAACAACGCCAATTGCCTCATCGGTTAACTGATCGCTGATATAACCTTTTGCGGGGACACGTTCACGATTTTTGAACAGTGAAGGGGAGTTGTAATATGCCGTTCCTGCAGCGTGGAATCCCATAAAGTAATCAAAGCCACGGTTTTGAGGTTGCCATTCTTCCGCAGAAAATGTGGTGAAGTTGTCATGATAGTCACGCGTTTGTTTATCTTCCGGTACCGGCACATTACTGATTTTTGACAAGTGCCATTTACCTACTGCTGCAGTGTAATAACCATGATTCTGGAATAATTCAGGCAAGAAAGTTTCTGTTAGCGGAATACCATCCTGAGCATCGGTATTGGAATAGACACCAAAGCGGGCGGGAGCTCGACCGGTCATTATTGCGGCACGGGAGGGGCCGGAAACACCGTGTGCCACATAGCCGTTAGTAAACCGTACGCCTTCATCCATTAATGAAAGGAGCGTCGGCGTTGATTTTTGTGCAGCTTCAATGGCTTTATCTATCCCTATTTTGTAGGTATCGACAACTTCACGATTTTCCATTGTTTTTGGGTCAAAAAATCCCTTATCAAAAGGAAGTTGTCCATAACCAAGATCATCCATGGTTAGTACGATAATATTTGGCTTTCCTTTGGTACTGTATTCAGTCGGCGTAAAGTCTGAGAAAGCAACGTTTGTTTTGGTTGCTTTCAGCTTTACATCATCTGCCGCATGAGCAGCAAATGCAGCCATACCAGATGCCAGTATCAAAGATATCGAGGTACTTACGACACTTTTCTTTAATGCAGACTTCATAAATGTTCCTCTTCTTATTGTACTTAATTCCGAAGTAATTTTACGAAGAGAAATAAGTGGATGTAAGTGAAGTTAGTCACATAAAGAGATAGCAGATTTAGCTAAAAAAAGGGAAATAACAGTCCATAAAGCGTTGACATTACTTTCTGTTCTATTAAGTAATTTCTCGCCGATAAACAACTAATTTATTGATATTTAATAAATTATTGCATTTTACTGACAAAATGCCGAATTGAGATCATAAATAATCATGCAACAGGTTATGCAAGTGCATAAATATGTGATGGATGTCACTTATTTATTTCAATAAATATATCGCCTAAAAACAACGCGGGGCAGGGAATGGCTGCCCCATATAATTCTTACGTAGCGTGCGTGGTTGACTACTCGTTAGCAAATAATCAAATAGCTAAAGCACTCATCGTGTTGCCCGTATTCATACCCGTGTGACTTTGACAACGGTACTCCTTAGAAACTCTCTTCGGACTGTTGCCGAAATGTTTGCGGAACGCATAAATAAAATAAGATGTACTGGCATAACCACATTGTTCGGCAATTTTATTGACTGAACCTTCTACGCGTATCAAATTTTTTGCGTGCTGCATTCTGGCATCTAATAGAATCTGTGAGAATGTCGTTTGCTCTTGCTTTAGTTTTTTCTTCAACAGGCTTTCACTGATGTACAGGCAGTCACAAATATCTTTCAGCTTCCATGGGTGCGCCAGCTTCATGTTGACAATATTTCTCACTTTTCCGGAAACGGATAGCACACCGTTAGTTAATAGTGTAATGAAACCTTTGCATGCGGCAAAAATAGACAGGCAAGAAAAAAGCAAAAGTTCTGAAAAATTATGATGATTGCGTTCTTCCGAGTTGAGATAAGCAATCATTTCATTAAGCAATCCAGTCGGTACATTTGAAGCACGTAAAAACTTCGCAGGAACAGGCACCGTCACTGTCTGGATGTTAGTGCATTGTAGATATTTTTTAATGGTATTTTCATTAAATCCGATTTCTTTAAAATGCCGCTCATAAGGTTCAAAATGTGTACGAACAGCGTTATCTACCATCAGGATCTCGCCGTCAGAGAAGGCGTAATCTTTATCTAAAATGTTAGCGTTGAAAGCATGATGAATAAATATAACAGAACAAACGAGCGACATTTTATCTCCTTAAAACAATAAAGTTTTATCGATACCTTTTAAACATTTCACATTTATAATTTGCTGTTTATTTTCAGTCTTGCAAACTATTGATAATGAAATGTGTAAGATCTCTTGCAATGCGACCCATTTCTGAAATACTCAGCTGATCAATTGCCGAAAAAATGGCTATCAACGTAAGTGTCAGTAATAAGACAACCACAATTGCAGACATGATTTCTTTATAGTTGTCTCTTTGCGTGATTTTGTTTTTCACTGTGGTCGCATGCATTTCAAATATGTTTATTTAGCGGATAACGTTAAAAATCGTTAATCAGTATGCTTAATATAACAGGCTGGAGAAAAGAGGAAATAGGACTGGTGCTTCAGTACTGAGCGGAGTTTCTTACAGCTGTAGGCAGAAGTTTATATCTTATAGTGTGTGGTTGAATTTAATCCATGTGAGCAAATTGCGAAATAATAGTCAATGAGGAATTCTTCTGCTGTGCGGATGACAGCAGAAGAAATGAGAAGAGGCATTAATTTGATGGTTCTAATTCAACCGGAATACTTTTATAGCCAGGAATGCCACTTAATGGATCGTGGTTATCAAGTGTTAGCATGTGATTCGATTCTGGAAAATAGGTCACCAGTGAGCGGTCAGCCATAGGGTAAATGACCACTTTTAATCTATCCATGCGGCGTGAGCTGCGCTTACCGTCTGGCGTAAGCGCAATAAGATTAACTCTTTCGCCGTTTTTTACACGGCAAATTTTAGCTTGTTTAGCACTCATAAAGACCACATCTCGTTGACCGAATACCCCTCGATAGCGATCATCCATACCATAAATCGTCGTGTTGTACTGATCGTGGCTGCGTACTGTCGCCATGACCAGCTTACTGTTAAACGCTGAAGAGGGATCTTCTAACAGCCCTTTGCTGGTAATGAAATTAGCCTTACCTGACGGCGTCATCCAGCGCCTTTCAGCAGCTGCATTTATCAGGTGAAAACCACCGGGATGACGGATGCGCTGGTTATAGTCGGCGAACTCTGGCAGCACAGCTTCAATGTCATTGCGAATGCGATCATAATCTTCCACCAGATACTCCCAGGCTACCACGCTCTGGGGTAGTGCTGCCTGCGCGATTCCCGCGACCACTGCACACTCTGATTTCAGCATTACACCGGCGGGTTTTAACACGCCACGCGAGGCATGAATCATCGACATTGAATCCTCAACGGTTACCGCCTGCGCACCGCTTTTTTTCATATCAATCTCGCTACGCCCCAGAACCGGCAGAATATAGCTATGCCGTGCGGTCAGCAGATGAGAGCGGTTAAGCTTAGTGGCTACGTGTACCGCCAAATCTAATTGCGTTAACGGTACAGCGCTCGCTTCCCGATCTGGCATTGCCAGTGCAAAGTTGCCCCCCATGCAGATCAATGCTCGAGCCTGCCCCGTACATATTGCTTGCATGCTGGCAATTGCAGCATGTCCAGGTGCATGAGGTGGGGTGAAGCCATAGCGCTCACCCAGGCGAGCTAGAAACTCTGCAGACGGTTTCTCGGTGATACCGACGGTTCGGTCGCCCTGTACATTAGAGTGACCACGTAGTGGGCAGATACCCGCACCAGGCTTGCCAATGTTACCTTTCATCAACAGCAAATTGACCAGTTGCTGTACGTTCTGGGTACCATGTTCGTGCTGAGTGATCCCCATTCCGTAACAGATAATGGTGCGTTCGGCAGCGGCATATGCGTCAGCCAGTTCGGCGATTTGTGTCTGACTTAGTCCAGAAATACGTTCGATATCTTTCCACTCGGAATTGAGAACGTCACGGCGTAGCTCGTCAAAGCCGACGGTATGCGTTTGAATAAATTCGTCATCAAGCAATGAGGGCCGACCTGCGGCACTTGCAGCATCATCGCGCTCAATTAACAGGCGCATCATCCCCTTGAGCAACGCCATATCGCCACCAATGCGCACGTTGTAGTAGGCACTGGCCAACTGAGTCTCAGAGTTCGTCAGCATTTCAAACGGGTTTTGCGGTGCGGTAAATCGCTCCAGGCCACGTTCCTGTAGAGGATTGATGGCGATCATTTTCGCTCCCCGTTTCACTAAAGCGCGCAACGAAGTCAGCATGCGGGGGTGGTTTGTACCAGGGTTATGCCCAATGCAAATGACTAAATCGCACTTCTCAAAGTCTTCCAGCAACACAGTCCCTTTACCCACGCCGATACTCGCTGCCAAACCCACACTGGTCGGTTCATGGCACATGTTGGAGCAGTCGGGAAAGTTATTGCTCCCGTATTCACGGGCAAAAAGCTGATAAAGAAAGGCAGCTTCATTGGAAGTGCGGCCCGAAGTATAGAATTCAACCTGATTGGGATCACTATAGCTTTGAAGGCGTGCGCCAATTTCGTCGAAAGCTTGTTGCCAGCTTAATGGCTTGTAACAGTCGCTGACGGCATCATATTTCAAAGGCTGAGTGAGACGTCCCGCAGCCTCAAGCTCGTGATCTCCCCAGGTAAGTAATGATTGAACCGTATTCTCAGCAAAGAAAGAGGCATTTACCTGCTTATCCGTGACTTCCCAGGCGATTGCTTTTGCGCCGTTTTCACAAATGTCGAATGACGCACTGTGCTTAGGATCTGGCCATGCACAACCCGGACAGTCAAAGCCCTCTGGCTTATTCATGTCAAACATGGCAATAACATCCTGGCGTATATCCATCTGCTTACGTACTGCATTCGCTACGGATTTGACAGCACCCCAACCACCTGCAGCACCCTGGTAGGATTCAATTTTTTTCTTCATCTACTTATCCTGTGTGGAAATGAATTATTAGGATTTGTAATAGCGATGATGCACAGTACATACAAAGGGATTATCGCCAACATGGATATATAAGAGTAGGGGACTACTCTCTTTCTATTTTTAATCTATTATCGTTAAACAATAGATTAAATACGATAAGTTAAGCATCATCTCTCATAGTGTTTAAATTAACATATTTTTCAATATAAAAAATAAGACTCTGGCTTCAATTGTGCGCGGATTTTCTTACAGGTGTAGGCTAATAGCCTTCACAAAATAATTATCCGCGCAATTTTCGTGAATGGAGCGCATAGACTAAGGTCAAAATCACAATTATTCATAGATAAAAGTGACACCAATGACTGACTGGACGGTTCCGGCTGAAACCTTGTTTCCTGTTTGTCCATAGGTTGCGCTTAAACCCAGAGGTACTTTGCTTTTATTTACTGTCCCCAGGGAGACATTTTCTCCCGTAGCCAGTATTTTTCCATTACGCATTAGAGTGACACCCACTCCCGATGCTTTTGTTGCATCAGGTGCTGTGTTAGCAAACACTTGTCGGCTACTGTCAGTGGTGGCACCCGAAAGATAAAATGAGAGCTTTTGTTCGCTTGAGCAATATACGCCAAGGGGTATTTCTGCGCTTCCAGGAAAGTCCGGGAGATCCACGGTGACATTACGACTATCAACGGTGCAGCCGCCTGTTGGCATAACAACATTGTTATTTGAAATAATATTCCACGTAAAATTACGCGGATTTCCGCTTCCTAATGTTGCAATTTTATACATATGAATACGGGCAATGACTTCCCCCGCTTTTATGACAACTCCACCGGCCGCCCCAACTGGGGTAATATAGAGTTTTAACGGTAATGGCATCGGTGTCTTATCACCAATATCCAATACGTTGGTATTTGTCGTCAACGGGAAGGGGTAGGTCACATTATTCCAGTACAGCGATCCTTTATATGACTGTAGGGAGCCTGCGAAAGCTGAGCCTTGTACCAGGTTTATATGATCAGTGTCGTACCAGCCGCCGTAATCATTCCAGCAACTTATATGCTGAGACAAGTCTACAACCAGATTCTGGCCCGGCTGTATTACAGGGTCGAGATTAACATAAACAGAGGTTGTACCTGCTCCAATACTTGACCCGCCATCGACATTACAACTGAAGGCAAAAACTTTGCCTGCCATTAATAGAAGATAAATACCGAACAGGACCTTTATACTGATTGTTTTACCCATGATATATCCTAAGGTTAAAAATTGATTTAAAAAGAAGGCTAAGAAAATCGAATCGACGTTATTGCCAGGTGTAGATCACATTGATTAGCGCCTCGATCGTTCCCTGGCTTGCGTTTCCATTCACCGTGATAGCTCTTGCCTTAAGTGGAAACTGTGCATTACGAGTGATCTCATCAACAATAACCGTTTTGCTATCGCCATTTTTTAACGCAGCATCCTGGTCATCCCTCAGCTCTATCTGAATATTTTCGGCAGTACCTTCATTTTTGTAATAACCCGTATTGTCAGTTGAACCTGTCACGATTGCCGTCACTGCACTTGTTTCAACCGGACAATCGGTTAATGACAAAGTAATATTGTGCCAGCCAGATGCAGAACCAGGTTGTTGCAGATTGCGCGTATAAAGATCCCCGAGATTAACGTTAGCTTCTTTGGTTTGAATAGTGCAGGGTTTAGCGACTACCCGACCATTAACAGTGATAGTGACATCGGCGGCCTGGAGAGTTGCTGTGAATAACGCGCAAAACGTAGCTAACAGGAACCTCTTGTGAAGTCTTTTCATATCTGACTCTGATTATTGAAATTCAAGGGTAAAGGTTGCCGAAGCCCTCACCAGTCCCGGATTGACGGACTTCTGAGTTGACTTCAGACGAGCGGAGTAAGGCAAAATATTGTTCTGTTCTGGTACCAGTGGGATCCACTGCATCCCGGCATGAAGGTCATTCAGTTTCACCGGACGCATATTTGCGTCCAATATTTCTATACCCAAACCGGAGGCCGTATTGCTTCCTTCATCCAGTTTCAACAAAGTATTATTTTCTGCATCCTCAATACCGTTAAATGCAACCCGAACCCCCGTTGTCCCTTTGCTGCATTCACTTAACGTAATCTGAAAAGGGACGGCTGGACTTGTGCTACCGGTCGTTGGAAATTGTCTGGCACTGTTTTTTTGGAGATCTACGGTAAAATTAAGCGAATCCGATGAGACTGTGCAGCCATAATCGAGGACGCGCCCGCTAATTTTAATAACGCTATCTGCGGATAAAGCAGAATAGGTGGTTAACCCCAGACATAAACCGAGGAAAATAATGTTATTGTATTTCATAATCTATTGTTCCTTAGCGACAGATTGATGTCTGCTGGTTCAGTAAGGTACCAGGAGAAACTTCAGGAAGCTTGTACTCGACAATACAGTTTGAGTTTTTATCTTTGCCCCATGAAACCTGTAATTTCCCTGACTGTGGAAGTCCAGTCAGATAAACCTGACCGTTTTCTGCGACAATGCTGCCATTTTTATTCTCTCCGTGTGTGACAATTGCACCGAATGGAACGCTCTTATTACCGTACTTCAACGTCATTAATACTTTCCCGCCGATTTGTGCATTAAATGTTGCTCTGGCAATAGCACCGTGAGTTGGGATGACAGTGACCACGGTTTCATCCAGTTCAACATTATCTGCAAGGGAATTCGCGTTAAGAGCAACACGGTTTTCTCTATATTCTGTCGCAAATGGTAATATGGCATAGCCACGCCAGTCGGTATGAATTCCGGTCTGGTTCTCTATTTTGACATTATCAGCACCAGGAGCCTTAACCAGAACCATTGTGTCGCCCAGCGGCTGTCCAAAGGTGATGCCATCAGCATGAGCAATAATCCCCCCACTCATTCCGTAATAAATCTGGCTGCTGTCACCACTCCGACTGTAACCGACATTAGTATTACCATAAGCTCCACGATAATTAAGAGAACTGTAACCACTGGTGCCAGACGATGTATTACCTCCGTGGGTGTTACCGACCTGAACGCTATAATTCAGGTTATTATCCGGCAGCAGAGTGCCATAAACCCCCGATAGATTGGTCATGCCGCCTTTCAAATCGTTTGACAAACTGTAACTGGCGTTTGAATTACGAAATGCCGACTGACTGTCTGTACGCATCCAATGACTGAAGGGAACATTAAGCGTAAAAGTGAGTAAATGATCCCGATCGTTTTGCCATATATTATTGGAATAGCTGTAATTCAGCGAAGTCGTAATATCACCAAACGGCACATTTAATCCAAATGATATTTGCTGGTCGCTGCGTGACGTGTTCCAGTAACTTTGGCGACTGGCACTGAAAAATGTCGTACCGTAATTTCCAAGCTGCTGAGAGATGCTTATTTGTTCCTGACCACGCTTACTGTAGAACAGATTAAAATAATCAATAAATTGTGTCTGCTCATTGGTGTCTCCGGCAGGAGGCTTGACGGTGTAACCACTCATTCGACTGTAGGCACTGTCGGATAAGTTATAAAAACCTTGCGTAGAATAGCGATATCCTGCGACCTGGATATTGGTTCCTGTCTGGTAGAAGGATTTGCTGTAGACGGATTTAACCGATTGCCCACTGTGACGGGTGCCATCTGCAAGTGTCGTATTGGCCTGCGTGATATCGAAAGAAAAGGCACCAAAAAGTCCTAAATCTTTCCCAATACCAAGGTTGAAGGCCTGATAATCTTCTGCAATTTGCATTCCGCCATAAGGTGTCCAGTTTCCTTCCAGACCATGCATCAAGCTACCTTGTATGAACTTGGGGGAGCTTTGCAGATTATTTCCACTACGATATTCCCCCATGGCAAGCGCATAACGCGTATATCCAGCACGTTGGAGAACCGGAACAGACGAATAAGGAACATATAATGTCTGAATACTGCCGTCTGCCTCTTTTATGGTTACTTGCAGATCACCACCATTGGTCGCAGAGTTGATATCATCAATAGTAAAAGGGCCGGGTGGAACAGTAGTCTGATAAACATCGTATCCGTTCTGTTTTACACTCACTTGTGCGGTTCCACGGGCAATACCATGAATCACAGGAGCGAAACCATGTTGGCTATCGGGCAACATCGCTTCTGTTGAATTTATTTTGAGGCCACGAAAGTTCACACTATCAAAAATATCGCCATCGGTATAACTATCACCTACCGTTAACCGTGAGCGTAAGGGAATAATGTCACGTTCAGCCGACGTATTGATATGCTGCCATTTATTGCTGTCAGATGAATTGCTACTCCTACTGTTATAACTCCACGTTGAGTTATCGCGTAGTCGCCAACTACCAATGTTGATGCCACTCTGTAAATTCAAATATGCATAGTTTGATTTTCCTGCATTATGGTTACTACGATTATTAATAGAATTACCATTAAAACTATAGTTTAGAAGCCCAGCATTTATTCCTTCTTCCCACAGATCAGGAGAAACATAGCCGCGAGCCATTCTGCCAACATAAATTTGCGGAACGGAGAGTGACAAATGTTGCTGACCAACATCAAACTCAGTTGATGCGTCGGCCAAACGATCCTGAAGTGGTGTGCATGCGCTGTTGTCCGGCACATGTTTTTCTGCCGAATGTTCTTTATTGTCTAATAACGCTGATTTTTTTATACCAAGACTGACAAGAAGATCTGTACTCAGGCATGGGATGAGTTCTGCATTATTATCATCTGCAATAAAAGTAATATCCCGACTAGTCATAAATTCATCGTTCAAATAAATGTCGACCCGATATGTACCAGGTGGTGCCTCGCGTCCCTTAGTAAAGGCGGATAAATCGACAGATTCAGCAAGATCATTGCTTAAAAACCGTGGATTAAAATAATACTCTGCGTCAACGGGAAATACCGCAGTTGCTAAGCCAAGGGCAATGGTAAGCCGTGCAAAGCGAGGCATTATTAACACCTGATGCATACGATATGCCTTAAATGCGGCACGAATGGCTGTCATTATTAATTCCGATTGAGTTTATTATTAATTAGGTCACTGGCTTACTGCATGGTTGCCTTAATACGCGGAGTTAATGCACCGTAATCATTGATCGTCTGAAAACTGATATCCCCGGTTGCAGCATGCGTGATATCCACCGATACTTCACCTTTTGGCGGCACCATGGTGTTTGGGAGATTGCTATTTCCTGCTTTCATATTTGTTACGGTAATGAAATAGGGCGTTGGATTAATAAGCGTGAGTTTGCTACCGCTGCGACGAAACCGAAGCATTGCAGGCGCTTCTTCAGGTGCCATTGCCAGGTTCGTGGGGCGATAAAACATTTTTATGCGGCTAATAATTGCCAGCTGTAATGTATTCTCATTCTTCTGGTCTTTTTCCATAGCAGGAATAGCTTTAACATTCACCCAGAACAGGCTTTCACGGTCGCCTGGTAACTGATGATTAGTAGCGTTGATTATCCGCAGCGTATTCTCTTTTTTACCTTGCATGGAAAAAAGCGGTGGGGTAATGACAAACTGGGTGTCTTTTTGGTCACCTGCATTTTCTATCCATGACTGAATGAGATAGACACTGGCAGGATCATTATTCGTGACAGGCAATAAAACCTGTTTCTGGTTTGCCGGATAAATTACCCGCGTCGCACCCAGTGCGACAGCTGCGTTGGCAACGGTGCTATGGCAAGCAAAGAGCAATAAAAGTAACACTGTCGCCATAAAGGAAATAGAGTAGGGGGTACGCGTAGTTTGCATCTGATGCATTCTCCATGTGTTAAGAGGATAAGCGGGAAAACCGTTACATCAGACAATCGATTAATGTTGCTAATACATTGGCGAGTCGCCGGGTTTCCAGACTTAATGCGTTTGTAATAAATGTTGGTTCTCTTTTAATAGGAAAACCTTGCTACAAAGTAAATATTTTAAATAACAGTAAGTTTAACTACTGTTGTTTATTGATAGTTTAGATATTATGTGATTTTTCATAGCGCTCTAAATACAAACCATTTCTCATTAAAAATGAGATGAATATTGGTAAATTGCTCGGGTGTGCGTAGCCATGCCACACACACCCTGTTTCAATTTCAGATGACGTATAGCCACCTTAAGATTGAATTATAGATATTGAACTTTGAAGGTCGCATCAGCGTTTGCAGTACCAGCTACGGACTGCCCGAGAGCAATATAACGAGCCTGGAATGGCAGTATATTCGTGCCATCAATCAAGTCGGTTTTAGCACTAAAAGTGGCCCCATCAAGTATTAATACCTCACCCGTACGGTCCAAAATTTGAATACCGACATTTTGGGCAGAGCCTGCCGCTGAACTCTGCAGCGCTAACGTATCGTCATTACTGGTGACAGTAGTACCCAGGAATGCAACAGCTGCATTATTGGAAACATTGGTATCACAATCATTCAGCTTGATATTGAAGCCAACGGCGGAGCTGAGGTCACCCGCTTTAGCCAGGCGAGAAGAACGAACCTGACCCAGCTCAACCGTTTGGTTCATTGATTCTGAATCAATTGCACAAGCGGCATTTACCACTTCACCTTTAAAATGAATAACACCGCCATTAACAGTGGTCGTTACTGATTCATCACCCTCGGCTGCGCTTACCGCAGCAGACGACATCGCCAACACAGAAACGACAATCATACCAACATGTTTGAGTTTCATAATTCTCCAAAATTTATATTTAAGTAGCTGAATAAAGAGAGTTAACAATTAAGTCATTCTGTTATTGCTTAAAAACAAGAATCATTCTTGATTGGTTGTTGCCCTGAGAATATAGTTTCCAGGGTTATTACATTTCACGAAGAACGATAATATCTTTAAATCACAAGGACACCTAATCACAACAAGTTTATTGCTGCACTTGTTGAAGAGAGTATTTGCAAAAACATTTTATGTCGCTAAATAACATGACGATTTCATTATGCATGTTATTTATAAACCGTGACTAAACAGAATATTATTGCGAACAAGGGAAGTGTCAGGAAAGGTCAAGGGCTACCAATGGTTAATATGGCTATAAATCATTAGCTATGGTTAATGTTTGCTTGCTGAAACTAACACCGAATTGCTCTAAACAGATAAGTGCAGGGTTTATTAAAGCTGACCGACAGACTTTCTTAACCTGGTAATATCTCTCTTGGGTGACTCTCCAAACATCCGCGAATATTCCCGACTGAAATGGGATAGCTTTCGTAACCGACAGCATAGGCTGCTGTGGTGACATCGTAATGTTCATTCAGCATCGGTCGCCTGACTTCATTGAGACGTAGCCATTTCTGATACCGGAGTGGACTCATTCCCGCTTGATCCGTCCTTAAATAAGTAACAGCACCCTCTGGTGTTTTCGTATGCAGTGTCTATGCGACAGACACTGCGCTCTTAGCATGGGGCAGGGAATAACCAGGCTATTTCTCCATGCACAGGCCAATTATGAAAGAGGAGAGGCTTAAGTTCTTGAACCCTGAACGAATAACGACTACCAGAAAAGCACTTCGCATCACTCAGACATGATTTAACTTATGTTGAGTGCAAACTTGGTTCATGAATAAAATGTATTTATTGTGTTGTTTTTTAAGTATGTTTTATTACTCACCAATAATTCACTTCATGAACCAACGATATGTAGCTAGCTTTAGCTGACAGGTAGTTCCAGTTCATTAAACCATCCCACATCACATTTTCAAAACGAACACCTCATGATATTGAAGGGTTATCGGATTGATCTATTGAATAAAGTGTAGGTTGAGCTAGCATAGACTTGACCTGCCGCCTATTGATTAGTACACCGTGATGTTAGTAATTGATATTTTTCCCCACATCCACCATCGGTACCACTGTCAGCGATCGCGAAGGCTTCCTAGTGGAGGCTACCCTTTGTTTCGATTGCACACATCAGCTTTATCAGTATCCCTTAACCAAGTTCGAGAGAAATCTCTATTTCCTGTTTACATTGTTGAACGTTGTTTGGGCCAGAAGCCTGGCATCACTCCGGCAAGTCGCCACAACATCTCGCGGGTGCATGTGGCTATGAAGTTAATAAGGTTTTTTTATGGAGGATAATGGTGTTATGACGGTTTCTGTAATTCCGCAGTACAAACCTTTAATCGCAGAATTTAAAGACATCGATAAACTTTCCTCTGCGGACTTTGAAATTTTCGTTCGCGATTTGTTTGTCGCATCGGGATGGACCGATGCCGAAATTACCCAAACAGGCAAAGAATTCAAACACGGTGATGGTGGGGTCGATATTTTCGCCTGGAAAGGGAGGCGAAAGTTTGCTATTGAGGTGAAACAGCGCCAACTGGGTACGACAGTAGATGTGAAGGCTCTTAATCAACTAGTTACCGGCGCCACGCTGGCAAATGTTACCTATAAAATTTTAGTTACCAACTCTTGGTTTACCTCTGAAGTTAAGGCGCGGGCGTTACGACTTGGCGTTGAGTTGATAGACCGGGATGAGTTGCAAAATCTGTGGGTCATTAAGCATTCCGAGATTGGCCGTGACATTAAGCCGCGAACTTATCAGCAGGACGTGATTAACGAAGCCCTTGCACTTCATGCGGCAGGAAAGTCAAAACTTCTGATTGAAATGGCGACGGGATTAGGCAAAACCTATACCGTTGCCCACTTAATTAAGCGCTTAATCCAACAAAATAGCCGCAGGCCAAGAGTGCTATTTCTGGCACATCAGGTCGAGATTTTACTGCAATCTGTTACCGCATTTAAAAACGTTTTGGGTATTGGTAACTACAGTTTTTCTGCCTGTTTCGGCGGCACACATCCCGAAGAGACTGATTTCGTCTTTGCGTCATTTGATACGCTCTATAGCAAACTCGATGAGCTATCTGCAGGAGCATTTGATTACGTCATTGTCGATGAAGCCCATCATACGCTGGCAAAAACCTATTCTGCGGTGGTGTCGCTTTTCCAGCCGCAACTCCTGATTGGCCTAACCGCGACCCCGTACCGGACGGATAATCGCGATGTAGTGAGTTTCTTTGGTGGCGCCGATGGGCATATCGGTAAATTCGATCTGGTTTGGGCACTCAAAAATAAAAAACTGGCATTCCCCAAATATCTTGTCCTGCTTGACGATCTGGATCAGGATAAGATCGACCAGCTTGAGAGCGGCCTTTCTCTATCCGATATCGATAAACTGCTTTTTTTGCATAAAAAAGATCATGAGATTGTCCGGCTCATCAACAAAACAGTGACCGAGCAGGGGATAGAGGACGTAAAAGGGATCATCTTTTGCCGGAATATCCAGCATATGAATCATCTTATTGCGTTCTTTGAGCCTGGCACGGCTACCCTTGTGCACTCAAAAATGTATGATCAGGAACGACGAGAAAATATTCGATTGTTCAGGGAAGGGGATTATAAATACATTTTGGTGTGCGACCTGTTCAATGAAGGTATTGATATTCCAGAAACCAACCTGTTGATCTTTATGCGGTATACAGGGTCACGTACAATCTGGTTACAGCAGTTAGGACGTGGGTTGCGCAAAACGCCAAATAAAGAGTTTGTTCATGTCTTAGATTTTGTTGGATCCCTTGAGCGGTTGAATGAGATTAAGAGCCTGGCAAAAGAGATTGAACAGCAGCCAAGGTATCACGACAGCACTATTGATGATCCGGAGGAGATGGACGCGCCCGAGGTTTATCATGACACTTCGCTGGAGGTGCAATTCAGCGCAGAGGCGGCGAAAGTACTGGCTCTGCTGGAAGAGATGAAAATGCAGCTTAATAGCCGCGATGTACTGCTGGATAAGTTGCGCCGATATCGCGAAAAAAATGACGAGTTGCCCTCCATTGCAGAACTCGAACAAGAGTTAGATGACGTTAGCCTTGATCAAATTGCCACCCATTTCGGCTCTTATTTGAGCTACCTGACAGCCGCATTCAATGAAGACGTAGATATTCCTTCCATGCGCACGAGACTGATTGAATTTCTCGATACCTTTGTCGGGAAGAACAATATGGCACCAAGTTTTTACACGATTTCACTGAATTTCGGCGTGAACCCGTTGTACGAATTCAGCGAAAAAGAGATTCAACAGCTTCTGCCAGATTACGACAACCTTGTCAGTGCCAGAATTAAGGTGACAGCCCCGCAGGACGTGAGTGATATGCCGGTGAAGGAAGTGGAAGTTTGCCCGTGGATCGAAACGTACCGGGGACAGCCTTTGAACCTTGTCAGAATTAAGCAATTACCGTCGGATGTGCAGGAACAGATTAAAAACAAATATCAATCGGCATTCGTGTTTCTCAAAAAGCTAAAAGACGCGCTTTAATATGGAAAAAATTGACATCGTTGCAGATCAACTTCAGCTCGACCGAGCTCTCAATAAACTCATCCATAACCTAGTCGAAGAAAGTCAGCTCACGCTCGGAGAAACGCTCAGTGCCTGGGAGCTCTGTGAAAAACTCAGCATGCAGCAATTCATGGCATTGAAGAAAAATGTCTATTTTGCGGATTTGCTGCGAGCAGTAGAGATTTCGCTCCCCCTCAGGCAGACGCTTCACGTAGATGGCGCGGAAATCAGGCAGGTTGAAACTGAGTTTGAGGAAAAGCCCGAGGTAGCGCGTGATGAACCAGTGATGGAATGCCTGCGGATCCCCGCTTTATCCACCTCGCTGGAGACGATTCAATTGCCTGAACGATTTATGAAATTAATCAAGCGATTGAAAAACATTCAACTGATAAACCCAAATTTTGTGCCTGGTGAAACCTTCGGAGAACTCATCACGTTGTCAGTCAACGAGCTGGCTGAACAGCCTGGCGTCGGTGTGCTGTATATTGATACTTTTAAAGAATTGCAACAGTTGGCTCAGTCTGCACCTGCCGTTGAGGCTATAGACACAGCTAATATGGGCATTGATTTCGCGAAGGTGGATATCAGCCAGATGCGGTTGAGCCTTGCGGGCGTGGAAACCAAACATACGAAAGCGCTGGAAAAATTTGGTCGCTATCTTAAAACGGAAGATATGGGCGAGATGTTGCAGGCTATTCTGCATGCCGAATATGAGCAATTAGTAGCCATTCCGACCTGGGGAAAAGGAAGTATCACAAAGTTATTGGCATTCAGAGACAGGTTACGAGAAGAGATCATCGCCATTCAGAATGGTGACATTGACTACCTAGCGCTTGAATCCGTCTTGATCGTTCCAAAACGGCTTATAAACTGCCCATTGAATAAACTTGAAGCCGTTTTACTGGAAGATATCGAATCTTACTTCGATAAAAGCAGTGAAATGAAGGTCGACATTGCCCAACGCCGCTGGGGGTTTGTCGAAGAAAAAAAGACCCTCGAAGAGATCGGGGCCGATTACGTCGTATCGAGAGAGCGCATTCGCCAGATTCAGGCCGATATAAGACAGGAATTTCTAGGGCATATGCGGATCAGTCAACCATTGGTTTGGGAGGCACTGGAGCCTGAGATATCGCCGGACCTTAGTGTGAAAATGCAGACGCTTTTTTCCTGTTTCTCCTCTGAACGTGACTTCTTCGAATTTCTGGATATGGTGTCAGGGCAGACAGAGCTTATCGCTCATGTCTATCCCGAGATTGATAAAGCGATCCTGAATACCTACTTTGCCGAGAATGGCGCACCAATCCACCTTGACGACATCCGGGAGTTTATTCCCTCCGTCTGCAGCATCGAAATACCCTACGTTGACAATGCGATTCGTCATCTTGCGCAACAAGGCGTCATCCAGCTTAAAGATGAGAACGTCTACCCCCTGCAACTGAAGAAAGCTGAAGCCAGCGCCTGCGTGCTGATTAAACACGAAAAAGGTCTGCCCTGGCTGGATATTGCAAAATTAATCAATGGAAATAATTATTCGCGCAGCCCTGTTTACGAGGACCGTCTGGATCACGAAGCGTTTAACCAGCCTGAATATATCTACCTGTCCGGCAAGGGTACCTACAAGCACACCTGTTTTATCGATGTCGATGCGGCGCTGATAGACGACATTTTTCTGGAAATGATGGAATACGCCGAGAAAAATTCCCGTCCGGTGTTCCACCTGAATGAGTTTTACCAAGCCTCGCGCAATCTAAAAAAGCATGATTACTATGTTATTCGCCATTTTGTGAAACATTTCGGCGAGGATTACGGTTTTTACTTCGACGGAAAATCTCAGACGGATTCGATCGGGCTGGAGAAAGGCTTTAAGAACATCACACAAAAGGACGTCATCGTCGAAGCGATGAACAACAGTGATAAACCGCTAACGAAACCTGAAATTGCCAATTTGCTGAAGAGTAAAAGCCTAGCACATGCGTCGTTTTATCTGGATGACCTGATTGAGCGGGGAAGTGTTGTTCAGGTGGACCACATGCTCTACACCACACCTGCCTGCGCCTATAAAAATATCGTCATCGACGACTATGTCGCGGCCCTTCATGCATTGCTTCTGCATTTTGGAAAGCCAGTAGAGCCCTCCATTTTTAAAGCACAACTGAACATGCAATTTGAGCGAAGCTACTCGAAATATTTCTATGCTTCTCTTGCCCGGTTAAATGCCAAAGCACAGGGCTGGCACCGTAAACATAGCCTATATTCGGCCACAGAGATTCCTTTTAGCAATATATCATCGGCAATGGACATGCTCTGCGATTCTGGGGCTCCCTTGCAGCAGAATATAGATGCCCTGCAGGCAAATATCGCCATTACACGTGAAACGGCTGCGATTGCCATTCGAAACTGGCGCACAGCACGATCTATGGTCAACGGCTAAAGGCTCATTCGGATGCCGTCTTGGGTCAGCATTTCAGCCAGAGTGCGAGCGCCTGCAGAGCCCCGACTCTGGTTCCATGCCTAGCGTATTTCGCTGTACAGCCTGACTTGTACCAGATTGACTGTATCGCGCCGTTTTCGCCAGTACCGTAAGCATCCGGTGAACTCGCATTGCGCGATCACCGGATGCTTACACACAGCACGTCCGCTTTGTGCCAGAAGCGGACAAACCCAATCCGTGTAGCTATGAAGTGCCCCCAACAGCTTCAAAACATTGGTAAAAAAACAGCAAATGGCAATGAATTAATTTTCGAACGATTGACGAATAGGGTAATGACTCCAACTTATTGATAGTGTTTTATGTTCAGATAATGCCCGATGACT
>OKSH01000975.1_pt1 | contig 27755 bp, 37 predicted proteins | sample 1601231 | NCBI WGS metagenome assembly OKSH01 (sample SAMEA3541596, study PRJEB24748) | human gut metagenome | biome: human gut; feature: human-associated habitat; material: faeces | place: China | collected 2012
ATTCATGATGTTCTCCGGCTTTCAGCTGGAATTCCTTCCGTTTGTAATACCAGTTCACCAGGAACGTCCCGACAGTACAGATGATACCGGCAACAATAGCCCACTGGTCCAGAGATAAAACGCCAAAAGCAGAGGTTATAAGTCCCCAGGCGTATGCTGTAGGGCTGGAATATTTATCAGGCATTCGCATATCCACCCCCTGCGGAGTGTTCCGTGTGTGAATTGATAGGGAAATGCCGCAACCGGGTTATATGTTTTAAATGGGTTAAAGTGTGGTGGCTGCGGCATTATTCGGAATCCCACCAGCGGCGGGAAAGCAATAAAAAGAGCACTGTGACCGAATACGGATTAGGTAATGAGCCTGTCGTATTCCAATGCTCTTATTGTTGCTAATGGTAAAAAGCCGCACACAGCTCTTGTGTTAAGTGATAACGAGGTGATTGATACTGTGGCGGCGTGTATAAAAAAAGGCCGCAAAACGTGCAGCCTTTGAATTCTTTTCAATAAGTAAATTCACCATTTATTAAATGATATTACTCAATTACTTTCTTACTGCTAAATATCCCATCCGTCATTTCTTCAAAAATGACTTTTTTACAGTCTTCGTATGGGCATATAACCGGCTCCTTTTCTTTTCCCCCCGGCCCAACGATTCCCCACTCACAGTATTGCAATTTTCGTCCACAATAAGGGCAATCAATAATACCGCCAGACATACATCTCTCCTTACAAAATGCAAAGTGTATGTATTGTATATTATTTTCCAACGGTATTGCCAAAATCAAAAAATCTGATCTCATTGACTGTCTGCTCAAACCGCTTCGCTTCCATCTCCACACCCAGAACGCGACGATTGTTCTTCAGTGCGGCTTTCAGTGTCGCTCCGGACCCCATAAAGAAATCAGCGACCAAATCACCTTCACGGCTGCTGGCTTTTATGATGTGCTCCATCATTGCGGCTGGTTTTTCACAGGGGTGCTTTCCGGGGTAATACTGAACCGGCGGGAATGTCCACACATCGGTATAAGGCACATCAACTGATACCGTGAAGTAACGGCGTAGCAACTGATACTGATCTGCCAGTTCGTGATATGCGCGCCTGAGTGTGTGTTGCTCACTGACCAGATCATCGTATTCACGGCATAAAGGGTTATTTCGCTGACACTCTGCAGCTGCCCGCTGAAAAAGCACCTGTAATTTCCGGTAATCCGCTTCATTCGGTAACTGCCACTGACTGTACCCGAACCAGTGTGAAGACATCTGTTTGCCGGTTGCCTGGTCAATTTCTTTTGCCGTGATACCCAATGCATCACGCGCCTGCCGGAAATACTCAATCAGCGGGGTAAACACATTTTTCTTCAGTTCATCCCGCCGCTGGTGGTACTCACTGCCTTTTCCTTTTACCGGTCCCTGATAATGCTCTGCAAACAGGATCCGCTCAGTAGACGGGAAAAAACAACGCAGGCTTTCTTTGTTTTGCCGCCGCCACGGGCCGGAAGGTTTCGCCCATATGATATGGCTGAGAACGCTGAACCTCTCCCGTAACAGCATTTCTGTATCTGAGGCCAGACGTGAACCACAAAACAGGTACAGGCTGCCGTTTGGTTTCAGTACCCGCCAGAACTCTGCCAACATTTCGTCCAGCCAGGAAAGATAAGCAGAAACGTCAGGCCACTGGTTATCCCAGGCACATGTTTTTACCTGAAAATACGGCGGGTCCGTGGCGATTAAATCAATGCAATTGTCCGGGAGGGTTTTGATATAGCTGAGTGAGTCGTCGTTGACTAAATTAATACTGTTTAAATTAACAGTGTTTTTCATAGATCCGGGTAACCTTTTTTGTTAAGCTCCCTTTGCTTTGTGCACACAAGCAGTGGGCCTTGGTTTATCCGTGATCGCTTTAACGGGTGAATGGCTGGGAAGGTGCTACCAACACCCACCAGCCGCCCATTTCACAGTTTAAAGTCGTCTGAACCGTTCACCGTTGCCGCAGTCTTTCAAAAGACCGGCAAGGCTGAACTGAGTAAGAAGAAGTTGGCAACGCGGCAGGGAAAGCCCTGACAAGGCAGCCGCATCGCTGACGGAGAAAACCCCCGCCGGTAACACTTCAAAAAAACAAGCCGCTGCTGTTGTCATATCTTTATGTTTTAACATGGTATTTTATACCTTTGGTCAGTTATTGTGCATAAATACACATGTAACTCTGACCAAACGTAACAGCAAGTCTTATGTTTATTTCAGGCAATAAAAAACCTCGCATTCGCGAGGTTTATATACAATTATGACAAAATATCAAATTACCACTAAATATGGCTTAAATTATTCACTTTTGCAAGTTTTAGCTGCATTTTTGCGCCAGATTTCCGCCCTGTTGTTTTTCATTTTTCGTAATGCCCTACAGTCCAAGGTTTTACAAATCAATCGCAGTTCCTGCCAGTGCTTTTCATAGTGCATATTCCAGTTATTCCGCTCGACACCAACCAGCTCGGCCAGTTCAGACTGATAGTAATACCCGTCTTTGTTCAGGGTGTAGTCCTGCACTGCCAGCCATACCAGCGCCCTGAGTCGTTCTTTTACTTTCTTCGACACCCGGCGGCCTTTAATCCGTTCCTGCATTTCGCTCCATACATAGGCGGTGATAGCCGTCTGGTGTGAGAACTTCAATTCTTTACCATAGCAATACAGCAGCCAGGACTGCTCAGCCTCATCCAGTTCCATAATTGCCCGCCGCCAGGAACAGTTCTGATAGTCCACCCAGTCAATAGGTGGCATCGGTAACACGGAATAGTGTGTTGACCAGCAGGATACCGCCTCGGTTTCCCGGCTTACCTTTCTGCCGTTCACGGTAATATCACGGGGCTTTTTACGTGGGTAGCGCGTTGTGTTTCCCAATACAAATCCCTCAAATGCTTCAAGCTGGCCTTTGGTTCTGCTGCTGTGGTCAGTCATTGCGATAGTCGCCATATCCCGCAGGTACTGCAAATCGTGCTCAATCATCGTTTATCTCTCCGCGCTCCGTACAGCGCATTAACCAAAAACACCGATCCCGTATGACCGGTTCATAAACTTAAATAACAACTCCAGCTGACTGCCGTGCTTTTCTTCCCATGCTGCCGGATCCCGGTGTAACTCGTCATGGTGAACCCGGCACAGCGGGATAGTAAAAATGTCGTGTGCTTTTGTACCTGTGCCGCCGGTACCGTGACCGATGATGTGATGCGGGTCGTCCGCCTGCTGGCCGCACACACAACACGGCTGGCTTTTCACCCACTGTAGGTATTTCAGACTCTCCCAGCGCTTTAACTTCGGGATCCGCATAAAACTTGCTGGCGGCTCCGGTTCTATCTCAGGAACAACGACCGGCTTTATCTGCTCAACGATGTCATGAACAATCCGGCTGTGTGAGCGCGGTTGATGAACAATGGAATGCTCTGTCATGGTGCCGGTTATCTCTTCCTCTGGTTTCTGCATCAGAATGTAGGAACTGATAAAGGCCGGAAGATGATCACTGACGCGGCGCATCACCGACCAGGTGAACAAATCGGAAGGATTAAGAAAATGACCAGCTGGCAGCCGCAGATCGGTAAAGATGCTGCGTGCCACAAACGCCCGTTGGTTGTGTAACAGAATTTCGTCCGCCTGCTGCTGGTGGACATCACCCGCCCGCAAGATGTTGTCATGGTGCCAGCATGTCCGGATAAAACCATCTTTGTGGCGGGTCATGGTCAGTTCGTGGTGGTGATAGGGGTTTTCCGGATCGTTAATCTGGCAGTAGCCAACTGATTTAACGTAGTGACGGGATCCGGATAGTCCGCCGGCGGCTTTTATCACGGCGGGATTATCCAGGAAACGAAGCACCCGCTCATCTGTCAGCAGCGGCTGCGCATCTGCCGGAACGCGGCCGGACGGAATGCCATCCATTGAACGGGGAGCTGCACTCACAACATAACGGGCGCCATTCAGGAAATTGCCGATCTCCGCACCCGGATTAAACATCAGTATCCGGGCATCTTTCTGGACAAAGCCGGTTAACAGGTAATTCATCAGGCCACCGCCGGAGTCATCATCAGTGCCAGCAGTTCCGCTGATTTGCTCTCAAAGAAATGCGGCTGCGTTTCCCGCGGATTTGCTGGGGATGTCATGTTTTTACCGTATGCCAGTCCACACGTCGTTATCGACCAGAACAGGCGCTGTGTACCTCTGGATCCGGGCCGGGCTTTCTGCTCCACAATCCCCAGCTCAGCAAGGCGTTTGTATGCTCTGGTCGCAGACAATGCGGCATTGTGATTTTTCAGCAGTGTAGTCAGGGATGTTGTCGGCCTGCTGGAACCATCCACCGCGCCCGCCGGTGCATCAATTGCATAGGAGGGAGCCAGATCCGGAAGACCAGCCATTTTTTGCAGTTTCTGATACCCGCCAAGTTTTGAGGAATTCGACAGGTTCAATGTTTTCGCCATAGACTCCAGCAGGATAGCTCCGGCCTGAACTTTATCAGCCAGCTGTATCGCCTGCTGTGTTCCGGCCACCACATCGAACGTACGGATCACTTTCAGATTGAATGAAGGACTGATCCACATCGCATAGGCATAAACCAATTCTTTGCACACGTAGGTGCCCTGTTCGGTGCCACCACGCAGCACATTTACCGGCTGTGTACCCGAGTCGCAGATTTGCAACTCGGCAATAAGTTGCTCTGTCTGTGCATTTCTCAGCCAGTAAGGTGGTTTATGCCTTTCCTCTCCACCAGCGGCCCGGTGCAAATCATTCAGGCAATAGCGACCGGCCATATCCCGGCGCACATTAATACCATCGACAATAATCAGATTGCTCATCGTTATCTCTCCACTCATCAAGCGCAGCCGTATACTGCGCTACTCTGTTTCATCTCCCGGCGCTTTGCCGCCAGTGCCGTAAACAACCGGTTATGCGCAGATACAAACCCGCGCTCTGCCATATCTGCCGGGCTGGACAGGATCGGGCCGTTGTTGCGCCGGACCTCATTCGGGTTTTCCCGCATGATGCTCACAAGCTTTCTGTATTTCTGTGCCTTATCTGCTGCGTCAGATGACAGTGAGTAAGCGGTACCTTCTGTGTGGATACGGCTTATTTCCACAGCAGCACCTATATGAGCCAGTACAGCTAATGCGTTCCGGCTTGTACTGCGTGACACTTTGTATTTGTCCATGATGTAGCGGGTCGTGATTGCAGTACCCGCCGGGATATCAGTTGCAATTTTGAGATAGAGAATCATGCAGATACCTCCGCCAGATACTGATTCCCGATAGCTTCCAGCTCCTGTTTCAGGGTGGTATTGAGCACTCGGCGCGGGGTGATAAACGGACGCCAGATAAGAAACATTGAGCCCTTGCTGTTACCCTTTTTCTCCTCGCCGGTGACGGGGTTAACAAAATTGATACGGCCGCCGGTAATGACCCGTATTTCATCAACCGTTTTCAACGCTTCCAGAAACCAGCCAACAGACATATCTTCCGGTACCAGCATTACGACAGGCTGATTTTGCATGCGGGATTGTTCGGCTGCTTTTTCCACCCACGGACGGATATTGCTGAATGGCGGGTTACACCAGATAGCACCATGGCTGATCCACTCCGATTTGAGTGCGTCATCCTGCTCAGTCAGATACCGGGAACAAAGTGCATTGATATCACTCGCTGCAGCATCCAGATAAAAACCGAACTCCAGATCCAATGCCGTGAAAAGCCACTCCGGAGTTTGCCAACTGTCTTTGTGCTCAGGGGCTGTTTTGCTTGCATATCCGGCCATCAGATAACCCCCTCACGCTGGTATCGTTCAGCTGTGGCGCGGGTCATGAAATACTGCCACTCGATATTCTGAAACCGGATATGGTCATCCCAGCCACGACTGCGGCAAATGCGGATTACCTTATGGCGGCTGTTCCAGTGGTCTTTCAGGTCACGCAGTACCCACCACCGGCGGATTTGATGCAGGACAGCCAGCACCGGGAGCACACTCACGCCGTAAACCTCTTTGCTTTCTGAGCGCATGTTCATGCTGCCTCCCGTTCTTTTGCGACCTGCTCTGTGGCTTGTTTCCAATACCCGCGAAATGCTGCGCGTCCGGCAATTTCATTCATCCGGCCAATATGAGATTTATGCTTGGCAACCAGTTCCTGCACGCGGTTTTCTGGCTTCCAGTCGGATGATGAGAACATTTTCCGGAAGACTTCATCGCACTCAGTGGTATCGATGTTCTTTGAGTCCGCAGCGCGTTTAAATCCTTCAGCCTGTCTCAGCCAGTAATTAAACCCAGCGTTCCAGTCAGCGTATTGGGTGCCCTTGCTGGCGTGGTAGTCCCTGAATTTGCCAAACTCATCCTGAACATCCAGTCCGGCAGTTTTTGCCCGTTCAGTGTGTTCTGGTGTCGGAGCAAAGTTTTCCGGCATCACGGTTTTGCTTTTGGCTTTTCCGCGAACAGGATTAATATTTTTATTATCTGGATCTATGACTGGATCATGACTGATTCTGGGTGCAGCTCCTGCACCACTATCGGAACCAGTTGCACCACCTGGTGAATCTGCTGCACCAGTCCCGGAACCATTTGCACCACTCACCCCCGCAGGATTTGCACCATATGGTGCAGGAGATTCACCACTCACAACGGCAGTATTCAGACGCAGATGATAGATATTTGACTGGTTCAGGCCGTTGGCCGATTTACGGGATTCGATACGAACCAGCCCCATTTCGACCAGGGCGTTAATGTGGTTCTGTACTGAGCGCTCTGACATTTCGCACTGCTCTGCGATGTACGGCACAGACGGCCACGACTCGCCCTGGTCGTTGGCATTATCAGCCAGTTTGACCAGCACCAGTTTGCGCAGCGCGTTACCGGTTTTTATCTGCAAAGCCCGCGCAGTTAAAATCATGCTCATGGTTTCACCTCATCCACGCGTGTATACCGCTCCTGAAAGGTTTTCAGAGGTTCAAAGCACGGATGCTCATAGCCGTCACGCATGAAAATCCCCCGGCTGTTTTGCCGGTCAAACCGGATAACGTGAACTTTCCGCCCGCGGCTGTCGGTGTAATACCGATCCAGATTGTCAGCTGTTTCTTTAGGCATCCTGTCCTCCGCTGCGGTAATAGTATTTTGACCAGTATTCTTTCAGCTCTGCCCGCTCTACCATTTCCGGTGCTTCCCGGTAGTTGTCCGCTATGCCACCAGCAGGTATGCTTTCAACATAACGAAATGGTTCATTACCAATGACGAGGCATTTAAATTGCTTTTCTGGTTCTGAATGAGTTAATCTGCTCATGCGTTTATCTCTTCACACAATTGATATAGCGCGACCGAAGCCGGAGGCCGTATACCTTCGGCTTCACCCTTTCTGGTTACCTGAATCATTTCCCACCCCGTAGACCGCTTTCAGTGATGCGACAAAACCCAGCGCATAGGCGAATACCTTGTTCATTTTTTTATAGATCGCTGTCATCTCTTCCGGAGTCAGCACATCGTCTTCAAGGCTTTTCTGGATAAGTGATGCAAGTTGTCCCTGGTGGGAGCTCAGGTTTGTCTGTATTTTGAATAATTCCACTTCGTCGATATTTTCGGGTTCTATCGCTTCCATCGGTGTAATACCGTGCCGGTCCATGTGGTATTCGACCAGGTGACGGGTTTTGGTCAGGTCTTCCATCGCTTCCAGCTCGTCATTGTCGAAAAACCGGCAGCCGTTCTTCTCGTACAGGTTGTTGTTGAATGTCGTCAGTGACATGCCCAGCGCACCAGCCAGCGCTTCCCGCCCACCCGGCATGGCGCAGCACATCTTTTTTACGACTTCTTTCAGTGATTCATTCTTCATTGCCTACTCGCTTTCTGATTGGGTTGTAGTTACCGGGGTCAGATGGTTTTGGTACCCTGCTTGTAAAGGGCGGGATCGAATTTCAGCTTTCCGTCAGTACGACAGGCCGCTTCGAACGCCCTGCTTTTTGGGATTAATCCCCCTGGGCGTTTTTTCCATTGGTAGAATGCTTCTGGGGTTATCCCAAAAAAATCAGCTACTTTGTTTGCATCTCCGAAATAGCTTTCAACTTCGTTGGTGGTCATAAGCGTACCCTCTAATCTAAGATAAATTAGATATTAAAATATAAGTTATCTTTTATCAACAAAAACTAAGATAACTTAGTTTTTTAACTAACTCTGGGATTCTCATGGATACTGTAGGTAGCCGGATTAAGCGGCTTCGTAGCCTGACAAAGACGACTCAAAATGATCTGGGAAAGTATTGTGGTGTGTCTGGTGTTGCTGTCGGGTATTGGGAGAAAGATCTAAACCTGCCCAGTGGTGATGCTCTGATCAAATTAGCTCAGTTTTTTAACACCTCTGAGGCCTATATTTTATATGGCATTTCCTCAAAACAGGCTGATAGCGTTGTTACCACAATGCAGCGATTACCGGTAATATCCTATGTACAGGCGGGAAGATTCACAGAAAGCATCCCTTCTGAAATATATGATGAAGCTACCGAATATTTAGAGACCTCCATTAAAGTGTCACCGAATAGTTTTGCTCTTATAGTACAGGGTGATTCCATGACAAACCCAACCGGAACGCCATCCATTCCAGAAGGTGTCATGGTTATTGTCGATCCATCAGTTGAAGCCACCAACGGTAAAATAGTTGTTGCCAGACTAAACGGTACCAATGACGTGACCGTAAAAAAATTGGTTATCGATGGACCTAATAGATTTTTATCCCCACTGAATCCCCGCTACCCGAATATCGCAATTAACGGTAACTGCGAAATCGTCGGCGTTGTCAAAGGCGTACAGTACGAACTCTAACCCTCCCTGATCACAAATCTAATTATTCTTAGATTTGTGTTGACAGACAAACTAAGTTATCTTAGATTTAAACCTAACGAAGCTTAGGAGCATCTGACCATGCAAACAGAACCTACCATCACCAGCAATATGTCCGCCGACGATGTCGCTCAGTGGATCACCGAGAAAGCAAAGTCCATTAATCAGTTGCAGGTGCTCCGTGATTCGAGAGCAAGCCACCAGCGTTTAATTGAGCGCCTGGATAAAGAGATCGCTGAGTGGGAAGTCCGCTGTGCTTTAACAGTACAACCGCAGTAACGGCTGCGTCTCTGAATAACTGTGTGAAGAGTAAACGACCCCACAACAATAACCATGCAATACCATTAGCGGCCGTGCATAACGCGGTGCAGTCCACCAGCCGGCCGCCATTTTTTACAAACATAAGTCCACCGGCGTAAATCGTCCTGCCGGATAGATACCTTGCCTGACCGCTGGTGGACTTATCTTTGTGTGAAGAGACAACGAAAGGAAAAACGCAATGAGCGAGAATAACCGCATGACCAGTGTACCGGACTTTCTCTCCGAGTTAGACGCCGGTGTGTTTGAAAACAAACTTTCCGCTGCACTGAATGAAGTCGCTTTTGGTACCAATAAGAACGGCGGTACCGGTGAAGTACATGTGATTTTTAAATTCACTCAGTCAGATGAAGACCGCGTGAAAATATCTCACAAACTGAAAATGGTTACACCGACTAAGCGCGGTAAAAAATCGGAAGAGGATACAACCGAAACACCGATGTGGGTCGGTAAAGGCGGGAAACTCACTATTCTGCCGGAAGACCAGGGGCAGCTATTTGGTATCGACGGCAGTATTGACGGGAAATTAAAAGCCATTAATTAATTTTCACTTTTTAAATAAATCAGTCCACTTACTTTTTATGTTTTTAATTAAATAGGAGTCTTTTTATGTCTAATTTAGACGGAACCGCTATTTCTCAGGTTCAGAATATGGCCGTTGCTTCATTAAGTCTGGATGCTGTAAATAAATCCCTCTGCCCTGCTGTGGTTTTACCGGGTGATTTCAATGTTAAAAGCCTGGAGCAATTGCAGGAAGGCCGCTACCGCTTCCGTGGTGCAATGGATACAACCAGCATCACTGACTTTGTGAAATATTCCCTGCAACACGGAGTTGAGGAAGGTGTCAGCTGCTTTATTGATGCTGATGTGATGAGTGCAAAAACCATCTTCAATATCGGCACCATCGGTGAACCGGGACACGCTGATAATACAGCCGTGGTGTCACTGAAAAAGACATCACCTTTTGCATCACTGCTGAATATTAATGGTGATCGTCTGAGTCAGAAAGCGCTGGCAGAATGGCTGGAAGACTGGCGCGATAACCTGATGGCCTTTGATGCTGAAGGTAATGTTATTGATATTAAGCAGGCAATCAATGCTGTGCGCAAAATCACCATCGAAGCAAGCCGCTCCGCAGATCATGAAGATCGTGATTTTGGTGCCAGCCGCTCGGTAATGGAAAACGTCGAAGCGAAAAGCCGTGATGTCATGCCTGCAGTATTTCAGTTTACCTGCACACCATACGATGAGCTGTCTGAACGTGCTATCAAACTGCGTTACAGCGTTCTGACCGGTGGTGATGTACCTGTTCTGGTACTGCGTATTGTTCAGCTGGAAAAACTGGAAGAGCAAATCGCACAGGAATTCCGTGATCTGCTGGCTGATAAATTCGAAGAAACTAAAATCCAGACGTATATCGGTACTTTCAGAGCATAATTATATTTCATGCCGCATTACCGGCGGCATTTTTATATTTCAGCACCAGGGAATTAATTACTTATAAAAAGTAACGGCTTTTTATTATCTAAATTGTGTGGAGAGATAAATGTCATATATAGCAACCAGTACCGGAAAACATATTGATTTCGTCAATATCACTCCGGATCAGATTTGTATCGAAGATATCGCGCGCGGCCTGTCAAATGAATGCCGGTTTGCCGGGCAACTGGAAAGTTTCTATTCCGTGGCTCAGCACTCAGTATACGTCAGCCAGATTGTGCCGCCGGAATACGCACTGGAAGCCCTGCTGCACGATGCCGCTGAGGCGTATATCAAAGATATACCCTCACCGCTGAAAGCCATGCTGCCGGACTACAAGGCCGTGGAAAAACGTATTGAAGCGGTTATCCGTGAAAAGTTCGGCCTGCCACCGGTAATGACAGTTGATGTTCACTATGCCGATCTGGTCATGCTGGCGACCGAAAAGCGGGACTTTGAAATAGACCCCGTCAACCACTGGCTGATACTGGATTCAGCTCCGCCACATGATGACATCATTATCCAGCCACTGACACCACCGCAGGCATATCACCAGTTTATGGCGCGGTTTGAAATGCTGATTTCTGGTAAACAACAAAAAACTATTTCATACATAAAACCAGAACGCGATCCTGATGGTTACTGGGTGCATCCGGATGTTCCCTGCCTGGAATCCAATCAGGAAGTAGAGCAGTGGTGCGATGAAAATAACCTTGAATGCCGGGCAGTGTATTGCCGTGACGACATTGATAACTTCCACCCAGTGTGGTTCAGCTACTTTGAAGAAGGTGATACCAATGTTTCAGCGTGGGAACCAACAAAACCCGATGGTGATGGCTGGTTTATCGCCTGGATAGCAGACAATGAAGACGGCCCGATCTGTATGTGGGTCAGACCTAAAAACCTCTAATCGTATACGGCGATGTGTGGAGAGAAAATATGAATACAACATTTTTGTTGATGGCTGAGTACGAAACATCTCAGATACCATTAGCAGTAGTAGCAAAAAAATTTTTGAATATTACGGAAGCTTATGCCGACAAAAAAGCAAATTTAGGTGAACTACCATTCCCTGTTTACCGAGATAGTACCAGTCAAAAATCGATCCGTATGGTGCATATTAGTGATTTAGCTGAATGGATTGAAAAACAAAGAAGTAAGGCAAAAAAAGAATTTAATGCAATGAATAATTAAATAACAATAAAAACATACAAATAAAAACCTACTATTTTAAATTATAGAATAGTAGGTTTTTTATTAAAGATTCATCTTGTATAAACATTTCTTAATTCATCACAACAAGCATTTATTTGTGAGTTCCTAAATGAAGTATATTCCTCATTTTTTTTCAAAACTCCATTGTTATCATAATCATCATAGGATATAGCCTGACGCAAACGAATAAAAATACTGTCTGGATACTTGACACCACCACATTTCTTTATATCACCAGCTAGGGTTGTTATTTTTTTTAATTTCCTTATTAGCTTCCTTAGTTCATTTGTATCGTTGTTTCCATTAGAAGATGTCCAAAATTTAATCGCATCATCCTCCAATTGGTCTATTAGATCATTTATATTACCTATCCATGTATTTCTGCAATTTTTCCTAAAATGATAACGAGCAACCATTGCACTACAAAAAATTGCTACTATCGCAATAGACCAGGTTATTAAATGAGTAAAACTTATCTCAAAATTATAACCATCAATAACCAGCACCATTTATTATTATCCTTTTATCTTTCTATATTCATCATCGATATAATCTTTAATTTCAGACGCAAGCTCAGGCTCCTCATCACTTTTAATAATTAAAGAACTAACTATAGTATATGGCACGCCTGATCGAATAAGACCACCGAACCCTTCTTCTAAGAAAGAGGAGCCATAACCAGGAGACCCATCCAAGTCTATAACAATTCGATTAGATAAATTGATATTAAAATCAACACCATAATTATCAATAATAATTTTATGTAAGTATTTTTTAAAACTTTCTCCAGAATAAGGACCTAATTTTTCATATCTAGCACCAGGATAAGGGAATTTGTTTACTACTTTATATATATTTTTCATGCTTTTGCCTATATGTCAATCAACTAAAATAGGGATAGCCCACTCAACAATAGTACCATTTACACTGGTTTTTTGCTCTTTCTTTTTATCATTCAGATGCCCATTCTTTCTGTAATATGTATAATAACCAAAATTACTATGAATTGTTAGGCTACCTTCATTTAAAACATCTATTATTGATTTTATATCTTTTAGTCCTTTACCTCTATGGCCTTTTTCGGTTCTTGTTCTTCCCATCATAGCGGCAATTTTAATTAATGCAGAGTCATTTAGTTTGCTAAGCCCTAAAATTTTCTTAACTTTATCTATTATTTCTTCAGTTCGGGTTAATGGCAATGAGTTTGGTATACCTATACCTTTATCACAAATAACTACTATTAATTTATTATTTTTAATTCCAGAAAATGCCCACCACCGAGTTGGCTCATTGGTGGCATAGTAAGCATGCTCAACGCAGTTTGCCATTGCCTCAGTGAAACCTTTATATAATTTCCTTTGAGCCAATTCACTTAATTTTTTTTCAAGGTCATCCATGTTATCCGCTAGTCTTTTAGAGTCCGTATTTATTCCAGATGCATAATTCCAATATGACACATCATCATATTCTTTTGTTTTTCTTTTAGGTTTGTTAAGTAAATCATAAAATCCAACTTGTTTTAAAATACTTTCCATTTTTTCATTTTTAGGATGAGAAAATGTAATATATTTTTCATTTTTGTTTAATTCACACAACAAGCTAACCTCTGATATAAATGAAATCATAGCAGATGCAGTTATTTTCCTTGTTCTATCAAAATTCAAGAGAATCTTTTGTTTTGACAAAACCAGTTCTTTTATTTTATTTAGAAACCTATTTGTTAAATTATAATTACCATGGTCATAATAATCGATACATGCAGGTACTAAAACAATCTTTTTTTTATTCCTTTCAATTAGCAACTTAGTTTTCTTATGTTTTAATCTCTTTTTTTTATTTACTTGAAGATGATTTTTCTTTATATCATTACTTTCCCCTGACTTTAACGTATTTCTTAGGGTTTTTTTTAGTTTAGATAGGAATTTTTTATTTCTCACTTCAACATCCTTATCATAAAAAAGATAGTTAACAACAAATATACATCATTATAATTTATCTATTTTATTAATGCCATTCATGGCTAGAAAAATAAGTATTAAACAATCGAATACCAAGGAACCAGCACACCAATAGCACCCCGCAAATCCATATCTTATTGATATTTATAAACGGTAAATCCCATCCAGCATCGGTGCCACGGAGAAACGGTTAAGGTTCTTATAGCCGCCGGTGGTGCGTAACTGCTGGTTTTCAGTGGTTTTTTCTGTTGGTGTGTTTTGGTGCATGGTGTATCCGGGATCTCAGTACATCAGTCAGAAAGAAAAACAAAGGCGGAGTATATCACAGAGGTATGATATCTCCGCTTTCTGCATCACGCCTGCCGCTGTTCCTTTTTACTCACCCGGTACGCATTCCATGCCAGCAGGGCGCCGCACAGCATAGTGACGGCCAGTGCAGTTTTCGGCGGTAAGGGTGATGCGATAGCAACCAGCGTCAGCACTGCGCCGCCCGCCATCTGCATAAACCCCACCAGTGCAGAGGCAACACCGGCGTTATCAGAATAAGGCTCCAGGGCATAGCTGGTTGCCGGTCCCATAATAAAGGCCAGCCCGGCACAGGCTGCGGCCACCGGCAGCATATAGATCAGCCAGTGATTCTGTATTTGTGCGGAGAACAGTACCGGGCTCAGTGCCAGCGCAATGCACCCCAGCACCATCAGTACACCACCGGAAACCAGACAAACAGGCCGTCCGGCTCTGCGGATCACCCGGTTGGCGATCATACTGATCCCCATAATCCAAAATCCGTTAGCGCCGAACACAACCGAAAACTGTAACGGGCTGAGTGCCGCGTCGCCCATCAGTACCGCCGGAGCCAGGGAAACATACGTTAATACCATTCCCATTGTCCCGGCATTCACCAGGGAAAAGATCAAAAACCGCTTGCTGAACAGCACAGAAACGAGGCTCTTCAGCGGGTTCTCTTTATGCTGAGCACTGCTTTCCGGCCGGGTTTCCGGCAGATATTTAGCCGTCAGAATCAGCAGAATAAAAGCATACAGCGCCAGGAAGCCAAAAGGCAGCCGCCAACCGTAATATTCCGCCATAATACCGCCCAGCAGCGGCGCCAGCGCCGGAACAATATTTAATGTCCCGTTTAAAAAGCCGAAAGCACGTGCCGCTTCGTTGCCGTTAAAGCAATCGCGGACACAGGTAAAAGCAACCACTGAGGTACAGCAGACACCCGCTCCCTGAATTAACCGGGAAGCGATAAACATCCCCGGAGTCACCGCAAAGGCCGCTGTCAGGGAACCGGCGATATACAATACCATACCCGCCATCGCCATCGGTCTGCGGCCGAATTTATCCACGAGGTATCCGGAAATCAGCTGGCCTGAGCCTAATACAAGAATAAACAACGAGATAGTTGACTGAATCAATGACTCACTGCTGCCCAGGCCTTTTGCAATTGCCGGAATAGCCGGTAAATAAAGATCAATACCCAATGGTCCCAATAACACGATAACTAACAATAAAAGCAATAAATTCCGCATACCGTTAAATTTCACTCATCACCTGACGACAGCAGAAAATACACGTAATTGTTGTTTTTTACAACCATCACTTATAACTAAACCTGTGAATTAAAAGAAAAAACAATGCTGTATATTTCATTATATAGTAAAATTACAATCAACCTGGATTTTTTATTTAATGAAGGAATAGATTTACGCCAATATTACTTATTTTATAAGTAAACAAAATAACACATATCAATACAATTACTGACAAATATTATCGCCTGATTTTATGTATTTTATGGAAATATTCAGATATTTTAACCTTTGTATTTTCTCATAATACCCTCAGAGAATTTAACAAACTATCTTCAGCCATATTGTAAGACAACAATCACACTTCCGGGTTGTCTGTCATTCCGCCAAAGCATGAAGAGGTAGTTAAATCACCCATTTTGAACTCAAAATCAGCATCAATACCTTTATATTAGGTATAATCCCGACTAAATATCAGAATATTCCGCTTACTCATCATTCATGTAAGATGTTAAAAACCGGGTATTCTTTGTAACAACATGAAATCGCTGAGGTTATAGTGTTAATACGTAGTATTCTCGTCTTTATTGTTTATTATTTGTTGCTTTTTTGTATCTATTACATATTAAAAGGGTATCGATTATACTTTTTAAAGAAACTATTTGAGGAAATAAATACGTCAAGTTAAATTTTAACATTATTAATGACAACCGTTTATCTTCATAATTTATGACAATATATGATAAATATGAGTTGGCAATGTTTATTGGCGGCAAAATAAAATGTCAGCGACTGAAAAACTGTCTGACAGGTAAAGAGCTTTCAATAAAAATTAATATCTCACAACAGCAGTTATCCCGTTATGAAACGGGAGCAAGCTTAATTCCTCTGGATAAACTGTTAATGCTTGCAGACGTCCTGAATATTAGTGTTAGTTATTTTTTTGATGAAATGGGTTGTGATGAAGAATAAGTTTAATTTGACAAACATTAATATATTATTGTTTAACCAGACTGACAGATGATAATGAGTAATAAAACAGATAATAACCTGAACACCAGCATTAACGAGATGTACAAGCTTATCGGCGGGCAAATCCGCAAAATGCGCAGGATCACCGGAGTCACATCAACAGAACTGGGCAATCTGATTGGTGTATCACAACAGCAAATCTCCCGCTACGAAATCGGCAGCACGAAAATTTCACTGGAAATCATTCTGAGGATCTCCCAGGTCTTCGGCGTCTCCCCTTACTACTTTATAGAAGACAGCCTGCTGTTCTTTACCCGCCAGCACCTGCCGGATGATGATAACGTTATCCCCCGCAGTACTGACGCCGGTGTGAATACGGAGCCGGAGACCCGGCCACCGGAACACTGAGTGTGTGACAGCACCGCCGATGCGGTGCCATCTGTTTATACCGGCTGAGTGGTGACATCCAGCCACTGTGCGTTTGTCAGTTCCGCCAGGCGCGCAGGTGTCAGCCGGACCGCGGAATTGGCCGACCCCGCCGCAGGTAATACCGTGTCATACTCACGAAGCGAATGATCCGCATAAACTGTCAGCGGTACAGGCAGCCCGAACGGACAAACTCCCCCGACCGGATGGCCGGTGAAATGCACCACTTCCTCTGCATTCAGCATTTTGGCCTTGCAGCCGAACTGTGTTTTGAATTTTTTATTATCCAGCCGGGCGTCCCCTGCCATCACAATCAGAATCGCGCTGTCATCCGTCAGCTTAAAAGAGAGTGTTTTGCAGATCTGACCGGGGCCGACACCATGAACTTCTGCTGCCTGAGTGACAGTGGCAGTCGGCTGTGTGGTCTCAATAATCGTGACATCCGGGGCATGCGTGCCGAACCAGGCACGAACCGTTTCGATACTCATTCAGGACTCCGTTTTATTATCGTGTGCTTTTTATGTGTTTGCACCAACAGCTCACCATAATTTGCCCTGAATTGGCAGCCCTTTTTTGACAAAATAGCGCGGATACCGGTTATTCTGCCGGAATTCATGTTAGAGTGAGCTGTTCATATATTTATTGATTAGCGGAAGGTGATGTCATGCAATCTGTTGATATTCAGACTTTATTAAAAAAAGCAGAAGCGCTGTGTCTGTCACGCAGTGTGCGCATGACGTCTCAGCGAAAGTCGATTCTGCAGCTGATTGCCGGCCAGCCCGGAGCCATCAGTGCTTATGAGCTGCTGGATCTGCTGCGCGAAACCGAGCCGCAGGCAAAACCGCCGACAATCTACCGCGGCCTGGAATTTCTGCTGGAGCAGGGATTTATTCACAAAATTGAGTCCACCAACAGCTTTGTGATGTGCCCGCATTTTGATAAACCCAGCCATACTTCAGTACTGTTTATCTGCGATCGCTGTAACAGTGTGACAGAGCGGGACGGAGAGGCGATTGATTCACAAATCACTCAGTTGGCGGATGCCGCGCAATTTCATATCCGCCACAGTGTGATTGAGGCGCACGGATACTGCGGCCCTTGTTATGATATTGAATCCTGCACCCGCAGAGATAAATGCCTGCATGACCATGAACATGACGAACCGCGTAAACACGGACGCTGAAAAACAAAAACCACAGTGTCCGTCTCCGGCGTACTGTGGTTTTTAAGCGGATACCGTTTCAGGCGGCTGTCCCGGAAATCAGTGCCAGTCGTTATTACGGATCACACCCACTGCCAGACCTTCAACAGTAAAGTTCTGTTCCCGTAAATCCACCACGATCGGGCTGAATTCTTCGTTTTCAGCGTGCAGCTCAATCTTGCTGCCCACTTTCTTAAACCGTTTGACTGTCACTTCATCTTCGATACGGGCAACCACCACCTGGCCGTTATGCACGTCCTGGGTTTTATGCACCGCGAGTAAGTCACCGTCCATAATACCGATATCTTTCATTGACATACCATTTACCCGCAGCAGAAAATCTGCACTTGGTTTAAACAGCATCGGGTCAATCTGATAACGGCTTTCTATATGTTCCTGTGCTAATAAAGGCTCACCTGCGGCCACACGGCCTATTAGTGGTAAACCTTCATCCTCTTCTTCTTCCAGAAGCAGACGGATCCCCCGGGAGGCCCCGGAGACAATCTCAATGACGCCTTTACGCGCCAGGGCTTTCAGGTGCTCTTCCGCCGCATTCGGAGAGCGAAAACCCAGGCGTGCCGCAATTTCTGCACGCGTCGGTGGCATGCCCGTCTGCGAAATATGGTCACGAACAAGGTCATAAACCTGTTGCTGCCGTGCCGTCAGTGCTTTCATTTCGCCCCCTGTTTGTTTATACAGTCAGACTGTGAGTATATACAGGTATTCCGGGATTGGGAACCATAACATGAGGAAAATACGTGTTACGCCGCAGGTTTCACAAAAAATCGTCTGTTAAAGACGCAGGAACCAGCTGGTAAACAGCATAATCCAGACAAACAGCCCCAGTAATGCGGCGATAAATACTGCGGCGGACCCCATATCTTTGGCCCGGCCGGACAATTCATGATATTCCGTACCGATACGGTCAACCACAGCCTCAATAGCGCTGTTGATAAGCTCAATCACTACCACCAGCACCACAGAACCAATCAGCAGTACCCGCTCAACAGCGGTAAAAGAGAAAGCAAAGGCAATAACAATGGCCGGGATCAGCGTCAGCAATTCCTGACGGATAGCGGCTTCATTTTTCCATGCCGCAATGAGTCCTTTCTTTGAATAACCCGCCGCTTTAATTAATCGTATAAATCCGGTATTTTTTTTCATTTCTGTCACTGTAAATAATATGATTATCTGACTGATCGCCGCTATTTTTCCGCGATTTTATTGCTGCCGCAACACAGATCTGGCTTCGCCTTTCTGGTATGCTGAACGCGAATTGTCAACAAGAGGCTTCATACATTTATGTCACTTTGGCGTAAAATATACTATAACGTATTGAATTTACCATTAAAACTATTGGTAAAAAGCAAGCCGATCCCGACGGATCCGGTCAATGAGCTGGGGCTGGATACACAACGTCCGACACTCTATGTTCTTCCTTATCACTCTAAGGCGGACCTGCTGACACTACGCCGTCAGTGTCTCGCACAGGGCATGCCGGATCCGCTGGAAGATAATATCATCGGTAATACCACATTACCGGGCTATGTCTTTATTGATGACGGCCCGCGTGTGTTCCGTTATTACGCCCTGAATCCGCGTAAGGATTCCGTCCATATTTTCCACGCCTATCTGGATCTGCACCGCAATAATCCGGCGCTGGATATTCAGATGCTGCCGGTCTCTGTGATGTTTGGCCGTTCACCGGGCCGCGAAGGGCACCACGGTGTGCCGCATCTGCGTCTGTTAAACGGGATCCAGAAATTTTTCGCCGTACTCTGGCTGGGACGCGACAGTTTTGTCCGCTTCTCACAGCCGGTGTCCATGGGCGCAATGGCCTCTGAACACGGTACTGACACCATTATCGCTAATAAACTGGCCCGTGTCGCCCGTATTCACTTCTCGCGCCAGCGTATGGCCGCTATCGGCCCGAAACTGCCGGTGCGTCAGGAGCTGTTCAATAAGCTGCTGAAATCCAAAGCGATTGAAAAAGCCGTTGAAGATGAAGCGAAAGCCAAAAAAATCACCATTGAAAAAGCGCGTCAGAATGCCGTTTCCATGATGAACGAAGTGGCCGCTAACTTCACCTATGACGCTCTGCGCGTGGCTGATCGCGTTCTCGGCTGGACCTGGAACCGCCTCTATCAGGGACTGAATGTCCATAATGCGGAGCGGGTGCGCCAGCTGGCACAGGACGGCCATGAGATAGTGTATGTGCCCTGCCACCGCAGCCACATGGACTACCTGCTGCTCTCCTATGTGCTCTATCATCAGGGGCTGGTACCGCCGCATATCGCCGCCGGGATTAACCTCAATTTCTGGCCGGCAGGACCGATTTTCCGCCGCCTCGGTGCTTTCTTTATCCGCCGCAGCTTCAAGGGCAACAAACTGTACTCCACCGTTTTCCGTGAATACCTGAGTGAGCTCTTCTCACGCGGTTATTCCATCGAGTACTTTGTCGAAGGCGGCCGTTCCCGTACCGGGCGTCTGCTGGAGCCGAAAACCGGCACATTATCGATGACGCTTCAGGCTATGCTGCGCGGTGACTCGCGACCTATCACCCTGGTGCCGGTCTATATCGGCTATGAGCATGTGATGGAAGTGGGTACTTACGCCAAAGAGCTGCGCGGTGCCACCAAGCAAAAAGAAGGTTTTATGCAGATGGTGCGCGGCCTGCGCAAACTGCGTAACCTCGGCCAGGGTTATGTGAACTTCGGGCAGCCGATTCCGCTGTCACAATACCTGACAAAACAGGTACCGGAATGGCGTGAGGCGATCGATCCTGTCGAGCCGCAGCGTCCGTCCTGGCTGACACCGACCGCCACATCTCTGGCTGATAACATTATGGTGAGCATCAATAATGCCGCTGCCGCGAATGCTATCAACCTGTGTACCACGGCTCTGCTGGCTTCCCGTCAGCGCGCACTGACCCGCGAACAGCTGATCGAACAGCTCGACTGCTATCTCCAGCTGCTGCGCAATGTGCCGTATTCCCCGGACAGCACCACCCCGGCGAAGAGTGCGGAAGAACTGCTGGAACATGCATTGCAGATGAATAAGTTCGAGGTTGAGAAAGACAGCCTCGGGGATATCATCATTCTGCCGCGTGAAAATGCGGTACTGATGACCTACTACCGGAATAACATTCTGCATATGCTGGTACTGCCGTCTCTGGTGACCAGTATCCTGATCCATCACCGCCGCGTCAGTACCGATACTCTGCGTGAACATGTCGGGATGATCTATCCGCTGCTGAAAGCCGAACTGTTTATGCGTTACAGTCAGGAAGAGCTGCCGGCGATCCTCGATACCATCATTGATGAACTGTGCCGTCAGCAATTAATCTGCCGCCGTGATGATAATATGCTGGTCATTAACCCGGCCCGTATCCGTCCGTTACAGCTGCTGGCAGCCGGGATCCGCGAGACATTACAGCGTTATGCGATCACCCTGTCGCTGCTGAATGCCACCCCGGAAATCAGCCGTTCGGCACTGGAAAAAGAGAGCCGGATGCTGGCACAGCGCCTGTCGGTTCTGCACGGTATCAACGCACCGGAATTCTTCGACAAAGCCGTGTTTGCCACCCTGGTCGGCACACTGCGTGAAGAAGGCTATATCAATGACAATGATGATGTGATTGAAGCCAACGCCGGAGAGTTCTACAACGTGCTGGCGGAGCTGATGTCACCGGAAGTCCGTCTGACTATCGAAAGTGTCAGCCTGGAGCCGGAAGAAGCTGTACCGGCAAAAAGTGACGACAGTAATCCGTCTGACTGACGCTGAGAACAAAAAAAGGAGACCGGATAACCAGTCTCCTTTTTTATTGCCGGTTATCTGCACTTACAGATAACTGACCAGCATGCCGAGAAACAGAATAAACCCGACATAGTTATTATTCATAAAGGCCTGAAAACACGGGTCGCGTTCACGATCGGCCATCAGCCGCTGCTGATAGACAAATAACGCCCCGGCCAGCAGCAGGGACCAGTAGAAAATCCCGGACAGATTAACCATCAGCCCTATCCATAACAGCATCAGAATCATTACCAGCTGCAATATGCCGATAATCATCTTATCAAAGCGCCCGAACAGGATAGCCGTGGATTTCACGCCGATTTTCAGGTCGTCGTTGCGGTCCACCATCGCGTACTGAGTGTCATACACCACAGACCAGACAATATTGACCGCAAACAGCAGCCAGCACTCTGCCGGCAGCGATTCACTGACCGCCGCAAACGCCATCGGAATCGACCAGCCGAAAGCCGCGCCGAGCACCACCTGCGGCAGATGGCTGACCCGCTTCACAAACGGATACACCCAGGCCAGCGCCAGCCCGGCGACTGACAGCCAGATGGTCATCGTATTGAGCGTCAGTACCAGTCCGAATGACACCAGCACCAGTACCGCAAACAGAATTTTGGCTTCTTTTTCCGTGACATCACCGCGCGGCAGCGGACGGTTTTTGGTGCGTTCCACCGAGCCGTCAAATTTCCGGTCGGCGAAATCATTAATCACACAGCCGGCGGCTCGCATACTGAACACGCCAATGGTAAAGATGATCAGAATATGCCAGTCCGGGACACCCCGGGCCGCTATCCATAACGCCCAGTAGGTCGGCCAGAGCAGTAACAGTGAGCCAATCGGGCGGTCTGTCCGCATCAGACGGCTGTATGCCTGCCACTTGCTGCGTACCATGCTTCGTTCCACGTTATTCTTCTCCGAGATATTCACTTATGCGGGGTATGCCGGAGAGGCCGGCAGAAAAACTTCAGTCAGCAGCAGCGGTTTACCGGCCAGGCACAACCGCGAACAGCGGGCCCAGTGGGTTTCTGACAGCCCGAAGCGGATATAATCCCGCGTCAGACAACCGCTGGTAAAGAGATAGCGCCCGAGCGGCACATTTCCCATTTTCAGTAACTGCTGCTCTTCCCCTGTCAGCGTCTCCTCCGGTACCACTGTCCGGCCGGTCAGCCAGGGAACCCCGTCACCATATAACACCACCTCCCGTAACCAGTAGCGTGCACTGCCGGGCAGATGCATCTGCTCTTCTTCAGTCAGCGCTTCACGGGAGATATATTTTTCACAATACGGTTTTACCGTCACTTCATTGCAGTGCTGTTCAAAGCGCCGCGTCATTGACCCTAATTCTGATAACCAGTCCAGCACCCCGGCGGGGATCATTTCCGCATTATCAAACCAGCGGATGGGGGGTGTTATCACTGTTTGTGTCATGAATGTATCCGGTTATCAGGGGCATAATATGCGTTCTGATACACTTTAACAAAACCCGGCAGGAAATGAGCGCGTTACTGAAAATTTTTTGCTAAAAATAAAGCCGCTCTGCATTGTGCAGAGCGGCTTTGTTTATAAAACGCACGGTTAAAGTAAATTCAGCACTAACGCCAGTTTTTAAACCGGTTAATCAGGCCGTTGGTTGAGCTGTCGTGGCTCTCAACCGGCTTGTCACCCGCCAGTTCCGGCAGAATGCGGTTTGCCAGCTGTTTGCCCAGTTCGACACCCCACTGATCAAACGTATAAATATTCATAATCACGCCCTGAACAAAAATCTTATGTTCGTACATAGCGATCAGAGCCCCGAGGCTAAACGGAGTGATGGATTTCAGCAGGATGGAGTTGGTCGGGCGGTTACCCTCAAAGACTTTAAACGGCGCGACATAATCCATTTCAGCCGGATTTTTGCCCTGTGCGGCAAACTCCGCATCCACCTGTTCACGGGTTTTGCCGAAGGCCAGTGCTTCGGTCTGCGCGAAGAAATTCGACAGCAGTTTGCTGTGATGATCCCCCAGCGGATTATGGCTCTGAGCCGGTGCGATAAAATCACACGGGATCAGTTTGGTACCCTGATGGATCAGCTGATAAAACGCATGCTGCCCGTTGGTGCCCGGCTCACCCCAGATAACCGGACCGGTCTGATGAGAAACCACCTTACCGTTACGATCCACATATTTTCCGTTGGACTCCATATTGCCCTGCTGGAAATAGGCCGCAAAGCGGTGCATATACTGATCATAAGGCAGAATCGCCTCGGTTTCCGCGCCGAAGAAATTGTTGTACCACAGGCCGATCAGCGCCAGCAGCACCGGGATATTCTGTGAGAATTCAGTTTCGGTGAAATGCTTGTCCATGGCATACGCGCCATCGAGCAGCTGCGTGAAATTGTCATAACCGACAGAGAGCACGATAGACAGACCAATCGCCGACCACAGGGAATAGCGCCCGCCGACCCAGTCCCAGAACTCAAACATATTGGCGGTATCAATACCGAACGCCGCCACCGCATCCGCATTGGTGGACAGCGCGGCAAAGTGTTTCGCCACATGCGCCGGGTCTTTGGCTGCCGCCAGGAACCAGTCACGCGCGGAATGGGCGTTGGTCATGGTTTCCTGGGTGGTAAAGGTTTTGGAAGCGATCAGAAACAGTGTGGTTTCCGGATCCAGCGCTTTCAGTGTTTCGGCAATATGAGTACCGTCAACATTAGAGACAAAATGCATGCCCAGATGATTTTTATACGGACGCAGCGCCTCTGTCACCATATAAGGGCCGAGATCAGAGCCGCCGATACCGATATTCACCACATCGGTAATCGGCCTGCCGGTATAGCCTTTCCACTCCCCGCTGATGATCCGCTCACTGAACACGCGCATTTTTTCCAGCACGGCGCGAACCTCCGGCATCACATCCTGCCCGTCAGTCATCACCGGAGTATTGTCACGGTGGCGCAGCGCGGTGTGCAGAACCGCACGGTTTTCTGTCCGGTTGATCTTCTCACCGGAAAACATACTGCAGACGGCCCCACGCACATCACACTCTTCAGCCAGTGCCAGCAGCTTATCAAGGGTTTCCTGTGTGATACGGTTTTTGGAATAATCCACCAGCATTTCTTCGCCGAACGTGGCAGAAAAACGGCTGAACCGGTCGTTATCCTGCGCAAATAAGTCGCGGAGATGCACAGTTTTCATTGTGTCGTAATGCTGTTCCAGCGCCTTCCAGGCCGCAGTATCAGTGGGGTTAATATTTTTCATTGCAGCTCTCTTTTCATTGAAAACCAAAACTGAATCGTGTCAACAAAGTGTACTCTGTCCTGACGATAAAGGTGTTATGCATCTGTCATTCCGTGATATTGCTCAAAAAACAGAAACAAAACCAGCGCCGGAACGGAATATCGCAAAAAACGATAATTTGCCTGTCATTATGAAAGATATTGATTATCCGTTAATCAATATTGACTCATTCCGGCAATCCCGATAATTCTATCAGTGTAACACAGCTCACATTTTTCACTTTACGGGATAAGGGAATTCATTATGGCGTCAGTATCTTCCGCGCCTGCTCAGCAGGTCATTGCAAAATTCGGTGGTACCAGTGTGGCAAATTATGACGCCATGCAGAAAAGTGCCGGGGTCGTTCTGCAGACCCCCGGTGTGGCACTGGTGGTGTTATCCGCCTCCGCCGGGATCACCAATGCATTAATCGAATTAGCTCAGGGATGCCCGCGCGCGCAACGTGAAAAATGTCTGAAACAGGTTCGTGACACACAATATGAAATCCTGTCCCGTCTGCCGGAGAACGCGGCGGTGCACAATGAGATTGACCGCCTGCTGGGCAATATCACCACTTTATCGGATGCAGCGGCACTGGCAACCTCCAGCGCTCTGGTGGATGAGATTGTCAGTCATGGTGAGATTATGTCGACGCTGCTGTTTACCGAAGTGCTCCGGGAGCAGGGCGCACAGGCGCAATGGTTTGATGTCCGTGAGGTCATGCAGACAGATGACTGCTTCGGCCGGGCTGAACCGGATACCGCTGTGCTGCGCACGCGCTGTGATCAGCTCCTTGCCCCGCGTCTGTCACAGGGCCCGGTTATCACCCAGGGATTTATCGGCCGCGAAGCCGCAGGGCGCACCACCACGCTCGGACGCGGCGGCAGTGATTACACTGCGGCACTGCTGGCGGAAGCGCTCGGCTGCCAGCGTGTGGATATCTGGACGGATGTGCCGGGGATCTACACCACGGATCCGCGCATTGTCCCGGATGCCTATCCGATTGATCATATTACCTTTGATGAAGCGGCGGAAATGGCGAACTTCGGGGCGAAAATCCTGCATCCGGCCACTTTGCTGCCTGCCGTGCGCAGCGGGATCCCGGTGTTTGTCGGCTCCAGCAAAGAGAGCGGCGCGGGCGGCACACTGGTGTGTGATAATGACCCGAATCCGCCGCTGTTCCGCGCCCTGACATTACGCCGCCAGCAAACCCTGCTGACACTGCACAGCCTGAAAATGCTGCATGCGCGCGGCTTTCTGGCGGAAATCTTCACGATTCTCTCCCGCCATAATATTTCCGTGGATGTGATCACCACGTCAGAAGTCAGTATCGCCCTGACGCTGGATACCGTCGGTTCCACACACACTAACGGAACATTGCTCAGTGATGATCTGACCGCCGAGTTGTCTGCACTGTGCCGTATTGAAGTTGAGCAGAATCTGGCACTGGTCGCGGTTATCGGTAATGAACTGACCCGTGCACACGGGCTGGGTAAAACGATTTTCAGCGCCCTTGAGCCGTTTAACATCCGCATGATCAGTTATGGTGCAAGCGGACACAACATGTGCCTGCTGGTCCCCGGCAATGATGCCGAAGATATCATCCGCGCCCTTCACCGCGATCTGTTCTGATCCTCTCCTTTTTCAGATAGAAAAACGCCTGACGTGGTCAGCGTCAGGCGATCAATCACACGAAACAGAGATCAACATGAAACACAAGTGACGAGTATTGCCGATACATACATACCGTATACTGTCCGCTGTATAACGATATTGAAGCTCCCAATATGAAGAAGAGTAAGACGATCACGGGAGGAAATATAAATAACAGTGAATTATTTATCGCTATTAATCATATCCCTCATGAAAAATTATACGGTAACCAGCCGACCTTTCCATTAATAAAACTCACATTTACACAAAACAATATAAATAATTTTTATCAATAACCATCAGAGTTATTTATACTGTTCTTAATTGCCAACTATGTATTACTGCTTCAATAATAATTAATTTTACTTACCAGTTTCAGAAGTAACAATTCATATCTGGTGTTATTCTTGCGTAATAAGAATTACTAAATCATCAGCAAACCTGATAACCGCCGTGTTCTGCCGCGAATAAATTAAACTCACGCCAGCCTCTCAGGGCATATTCCAGTGTTTTGTGGCTGATTTTGCACAGTGATGCGATGTTACTGACCACCATATTGTTATCTTCCAGCATGTGATCAGTCAGAACACCGGCAATAAGCAGGCATTCTTCCGGCATGATCCGCCAGGCATCCTGTGTGGCAAATTTATGGACAGGCACATACCCCTCTTTCGGGCTGCGCCGGCTCAGCAGCGCCAGTTCATCGGCTCTCGCCTGTTTAAAGGCGGCGATTTCATCCGGTGACGGTACCGGTTCCGGCAGTTGCTGCTGATATAAGAAGTGATAGACCTCTGACGCCCGGGCGGGTGTCAGCTCGCTTTTCAGCCAGATTCGGTTAAAACAGTCATCATCCAGCACATCATCGGTATCCAGGATATCCGTGATCTGCATGATATTCAGTGCAGCGTTGAGGATACTCTCATCCAATTCATAATAATGAGGCTGATCTGCTTTCGGCAGCGAATACGCGGGCAGGCACCCGGCAGGTAAAGCATCCTGAATATAGAAACGGTACATTGTCTCATCACTCCCTTTTATGGCTGAATCTGATATGCCCGGTCACGGCTGTTGTCAGCCATAGTACGGGAAAATTACTTATC
>OKSH01000985.1_pt1 | contig 27576 bp, 23 predicted proteins | sample 1601231 | NCBI WGS metagenome assembly OKSH01 (sample SAMEA3541596, study PRJEB24748) | human gut metagenome | biome: human gut; feature: human-associated habitat; material: faeces | place: China | collected 2012
TTGAATATGGTGAGGACAATAGGTTTCATTCTCATACAGTGGTGTATCTGGACGGACAAAAAATACGTAAAACATTTCCGGTAGCAGAACGTATTGGTAACTTATGGAGGGAGATAACTCAGGGAGACGGTAAATATCATCGATGTGAACACAAGGAGAACTATAAGGCTGACATCAATAAGATCATTAACCACCGGGATACTGATTACATCCAGGGATTAAGATATATCATTAGCTATCTTGCTAAGCAGGAACAGAAGTATGGCATGAATATCTACGGGAGTAGTGAAGTGCCAACACCAAGTGGATTAGGCCGCCCAAGGAACTTATAAGCGAAGTATTTTATATAGGTAAGGCTTACCCTTGCCTATGTCCCAAGCTTTTTTACAACTGAAGCCATTGATGTGGAGGAGCTGGCAGTAAATAATTTTACTAACGGCTCTGGTTATTTATCCTTAACCGGAACACATCACTATGTATGCAAAGCCCACATTGCTTGAAGATCAATTTATTGATATGAAATTCATTACCCAACTTACTGGCCTGAGCGACAAATGGTTTTACAAGCTGATACAGGATGGCTTATTCCCGAAGCCAATTAAGCTAGGCAGAGCTTCCCGTTGGTTAAAAAGCGATCTTGAGGAGTGGTTGTATTATCGCATTTGCGAATCCAGAACATAATCCAGCCTAGTAAATTGCGGATAGAATCATCTTGCCAAAAAAATTCATTTTATTTATTGCCATATTAGTATCTCTCAAGAGTATTCCTTGAGAGTCAGAGTTGCATGAATCTACATATTCTCAGTATTAATGAATACCATTCATAGTCCCTATCCTCCCCCCTGTGATTATCAACAAGCACAAACCCGTTAACATACCCCTACCTCTTCATGTCGAACGGATCCCCATGCTTAATCAACAGGCACGTACACAGTCGGCTACAGCTAACAAAACAGGTCTCTCGTTTCTACTCATTCTGAGCGCCCTGATGGCTGTAACCTCTTTATCAACCGACATCTATCTTCCGGCTATGCCGGTCATGGCAAAAGACTTACAGGGTGATGCAGAGCTGACAATCACAGGGTTCCTTATCGGCTTTTGCATTGCACAACTGATTTGGGGACCGATTAGCGATCGTTATGGGCGTCGACTGCCGCTGTTTATCGGTTTAGGTCTATTCATCATCGGCTCGTTGGGCTGCGCGTTATCAACAGATATCGTGCAAATAGTCTTCTGGCGTGTTTTTCAGGCGTTAGGAGCCTGTACTGGGCCGATGCTGGCACGAGCAATGATCCGTGACCTGTTTAGCCGCACTCGTGCAGCACAAATGCTTTCGACTCTGATGATCATCATGGCCATCGCGCCGATTGCCGGGCCCCTGATCGGCGGGCAGATGATTAAAGTCACCTCGTGGCATGCCATTTTCTGGCTGCTGGCGATTATCGGAGCATTAATGCTGATGTCTTTATTCTGGTTACCCGAAACATTACCTGCCGAAAAACGCTCGCAAGCCTCCGTAACCACAGCTTTTCAGAACTACTATGCCTTGCTAACCAATGCCAGATACATGCGGTTTACTTTGTGCCTGACGTTCTACTACGTTGCAGCCTACGCCTTTATCACCGGTTCCCCGTTTGTGTACATCACTTACTTCGGTGTTGACCCGCAGCATTACGGTTGGCTGTTTGCAGTAAACATTGTTGGACTGATGGCGGTGAGCATGGTCAACAGACGTCTGGTTCACCGCTATCCACTGGAAGCGTTGCTCAGGAATGCCGTATTCATCGCCGCTATTGCGGCAATAGTGCTGGCGGTCACCACCGGCCTGGGTGTGGGTGGAATTACCGTGATTGTCGGCGCTGTGTTCGTATTCTTCTCTATGAATGGCATCATCGCGGCGACATCCACGGCCTGCGCTCTGGACGCAGTGCCTAATGTGGCTGGCTCCGCATCGGCGCTAATGGGGGCATTACAATACGGCAGCGGCATCATCTCTTCACTTCTTCTTGCCCTGTTCAGTGATGGCACACCATGGACGATGGGCTGGATAATTGCGTTGTTTACAGCAGCCAGCGCCCTGATGGCACTGACCGTTCAGCTAAAAAAATAAAACGTCGTTATTGATGCCAGACGACACTTTCGTCCAGAGATACCCGCCCTTCCCTGTAGCTCAGGGAAGGATGCGTTTTATCTGGGATCCCAAAAGAAATACCGTAAAGCAGCCTGAAGCCCTCAGGAACATTTAATATTCGACGCACCGTTTGGGCAAAATAACTCAGCACTGCCTGTGGAACGCCTGAGTAACCGCGAGCTGCCAGGGAAAGCAGAAATGTCTGCGCATACATACCGGCGTCCGAGGCTACGCGAACGTTGTCCCCTACAGCAGGAATGAACAGCAGGGCAACATGAGGCGCGCCGAAAAACCTCACATTACGCTCAACCACTTCTGAGCGACTTAAGTTATCCCCCCGCGCAACGCCCAGTGCCTGATAGTACGAGCGCCCCTGCTCTGAAGCCCGTTGCCTGAATGGCTCGGGATAAGCTTCTTTATCAAACGTAAAATCAAGGCTGTAGTTCCCCGCCCTCAGATCTTCCGTCAGTGCGTGGCTTAATTCACTAAGTTTGTCTCCTGCAACGATATGCAGGGACCAAGGTTGAGTATTGCAGTTGGATGGTGCGCACTGCGCTTCGAGCAAAATGTCTTTGAGGATATCGCTGGGGATAGGAGATGGAAGAAAGGCTCTTGCCGAGTACCTGTTTTTTACTACCTCGCTAAATGTTGGCTCTTGCGAACTCATTTGCTTCTCCGCCTGAAAGTAATTTGAAGTGAATGATTCACTCTCTCCCGAACCATCCTGTCACATCAGGCCCATCGTTTTCATTCCTTGTTCCAGATTAGGTCTATGAATTCCATTCATAGCGTCTATTTAAGCAGCGTAATTATCTTTAACCGCAACTTCGTTAATCTGGGTTTACCGCGTGAATACGCAAGCGGAAAGTGGCTACAGCTGATGGACATACCCCAGCCTGCGCGGCTGGGGCGTCATCGGAGGCTAACTAAATATTCTTATCGAAGAAGACGTCTAACTTTTGCATCGCCTGGTCAACGTATTTTGGCACCCAATACGTCTCGATATGGGTAGCGCCATCGATCAGGAAGAGTTCTTTGTCCTTCGTACCGGTGGCTTTCGCGAACGCATCTTCAGTCATATAGAGCGTATCCGCTTTTGTGCCGGCAATCATCAGCAGCGGTTTATTGATGAGATTGATATGGTCCGTTACGTCAAAGCTCATCAAATCCAGAAGACTGCTGGTTGTGTATTTAAACGTGGAGTTCGGGTGGGCATGGGTTTTCCAGTAATACTCGTAGCCCTGGCGATACAAGGCAAAGGGTAATTTAGCAATCTGTTCATCAGTCAGGTTGGCATCGCCGGAGTAAAGTACTTCTCCTCCGGCGGCTTCCTGAGCACGTGCGTCAGAAGCCTGCTGAAGACGCTGCTGGATAGTATCCAGCTGTGAATCCTGCATACCGTTGCGGCGCACAAGGCCTGAATTAAACATGCTGATGGTTGCTATCGATTTGAACCGCTTGTCAGTTTCGGCCGCAACAAGTGAATACCCGCCGCCTCCGCAAATACCCAGCAGACCAAGGCGGGCGGTATCTACACCGGGATACTGGCTGATGTAGTCAGCCATGCCGTGGATATCCTCAATGCGATTAGCGGGTTTATCCACGCTGCGCGGCATCCCACCGCTAGCACCCTGATAAGCCGCGTCGGCGGTAATCGTGATGTAGCCCTGTTCGGCGAGACGCTGGGCATACAACCCGGCAACCTGTTCTTTTACGCCGCCATTAGGATGTGCCACCACTACAGCAGGGTATTTTTTGGCGGGATCGTAGTTAGCAGGGGTATAAACATTCGCAGCAATCTGGATGCCATGCAGATCGTATTTTACCGGATGAATGTTGACCTTGCCTTTGACGTTCTCGGTGATGGTACCGTCATAGACGAGAGTGAATGGATTTTTTTTGTAATCAGCCGCATTGACTGAGGTCACTCCAGCCATTGCCGTGAGTAGCATTGCACTGATAAGCGTGAATTTCATGATCTCTCCCGATGAATGTCGGCCTGGTATACAGGCTCGCGGAATCAAATTTGCAGGCTCAGATTAGGCGGAGAGGGCTGTCAGCATCGTGACAGGGAAATAACATTTTTGTCAGGAAACAGGCTGGGATGGGAAAGCATTTCTGACAGCGCTGTCAGGTAGCCGTCAGCTTTATGTTGGCAATCCAAAGGCAGAATGGTCTCGCTTAAATGAGATTCATGTTCAATTTTCTGAGAAACGGAGCGATCAATGAAAAGCCAGAATGCCCCAACAATGCCAGAGCGGCGCAAGCTATTAGTCGCCGGGGCCGGTATTGCCGCCGCCTCGCTGATTCCGCACGTATCAGCGGCGAGCCAATCCTCTCAGGTCGATTCATCCAGACAACTCAGCCAACGCAAGGCTGCTCCGGGCAAGCGTAAACTCGGGAAGCTGGAAGTTTCTGCCGTCGGTCTGGGCGTGCAGAACATGAGTCGTAAATACGACACCTCCGTTCCCTGGCGTCCCGAGATGATCAATGTTATCCACCGGGCATTTGATGAAGGGGTAACGTTCTTTGACGCTGCTGAAGCCTACGGCCCGTTTGAAGTCGAAAAAATTCTCGGAGAAGGCGTCGCCCCGTTCAGGGACAAAATCGTTATCGCCACCAAGTTTGGCTGGAACATTGACCAACAGACGGGTAAACGTCTGCCGGGCCTTAACAGCAGACCTGAGCATATCCGACAGGTCGTCGACAATATGCTCAAACGCCTGCGTACCGATCGTATCGATTTACTGTATCAGCACCGGGTTGATCCTCAGATCCCGATCGAAGATGTCGCCGGTGTGGTTAAGGATTTAATGGATCAAGGGAAAGTCCTGCACTGGGGTCTGTCTGAAATGGGCATCAACACGCTGAGACGCGCCCATGCCGCATTGCCCGTTACCGCCGTGCAAAGTGAATACTCCATGCTCTGGCGCGGCCCTGAAAAGCAGGTATTTCCGGTGTGTGAAGAACTGGGCATTGGGTTCGTGCCATGGAGTCCACTCGGCGTGCAATTTTTAACAGGCTGGATTGATGAGAATACCCGGTTCGCTGCCGGTGATTTCCGCGCGACAGAAACACGCTTCTCGCCTGATAACCTTCCACACAACTTACAGCTGGTTGAGCTACTGAAATCCTGGGCAATACGAAAAAATGCCGCGCCAGGGCAGATTGCGCTGGCATGGCTCCTTGCGCGTAAACCCTGGATTGTTCCCATCCCTGGCACCACCAATAAAGACCATATGCTGCAAAACACAGCGGCTACCACCGTGTCGCTAACTTCCGCTGAGATGACCGAGCTCACCCGCTCACTGGATGCCATTACTATCCAAGGTCAACGTCTGCCGGATGCTGTGCAGGTTTATTCTGATGTTGAAGCACCGTTGAAAAGTTAAGAGGAAGTCCCGTTATGCGCCTGTTGTTAGTCGAAGATGAAGAAAAAACGTCAACCTATCTTAACCGTGCGTTGAGTGAGTCCGGATTTACGGTAGATGTCTCTGCAGACGGAGCTGAAGGTCTTCATTACGCGCTGGAGTTCGACTACGACGCGATAATACTGGATGTGATGCTGCCGGGGATGGATGGCTACCGGGTACTTGAGGGTGTGCGAGCAGCCAAGCAGACGCCGGTGCTGATGCTTTCGGCTCGCGGCTCGGTCGATGAACGCGTTAAAGGGCTTCGCCTTGGCGCGGATGATTACCTCCCCAAGCCCTTCTCGCTGATTGAGCTGGTGGCGCGTATTCAGGCACTGGTACGTCGCCGCGCTACGGATGGCGCAGACATCACCCAGTTGCAGATTCACGATCTGCATCTCGACCTGCTGGCTCGCCGCGTATTTCGTGGTGGAACACGGCTAGAACTGACCGCGAAAGAGTTTTCCCTGCTGAACCTTCTGGCCCGGCATCAGGGGGAGATTCTGTCAAAAATGATGATAGCAGAGCAGATATGGGACATGAATTTTGACAGCGATGCCAATGTAGTCGAAGTCGCCATTAAACGACTTCGAGCCAAAGTTGATGCTCCGTTCGATATCAAGCTGTTACATACCGTTCGTGGCATGGGGTATGTCCTCGAAGTCCGGTCCGCATAAATGGAGGGGATAAGCATGCCTAAGCGTTCCATCTCCGTTCACCTGGCACTGATGTTTGCCTTATCCGCGCTGCTGATTGTGTCCGTTATCGGCATCCTGCTCAGAAGCTCCTTGCATGACTCTTTGCAAAAGCAGATGCACAACGAACTGCTGTTCCGGGAATCATTAATGAGCCCGTGGATCACCGCCCGAACCTCCGCTGACGGCTGGTCTACACTGGCCAATAAATTCACCGTGTTAACCAATTCTGAAGGTGAACGCGTTCGCTACTGGATAGTGAGCGATAACCCACGCTTTAGCATGGGAGGAACACCACCGGTGGGTGTTCAGTGGTCTTCTTTACAGGAAGGCTTTAATAAAGTGCCCGGCGCATCGGAAGGTGCCTGCTCGCTGTTTCTTTTAGTGAAAACGATCCCCGCCAACGGTGAAAGGCCTGAGCTGCGCTATATCGTTGCCATCGACTCCACGCCGTATATGGGCACACTGAATGCCTTCACCCGGACGCTGTTAATCATAGCCGCGCTGGGCGTCGTGATTGTCGCCTTGCTGGGATACATCGTATCAAGGATCGGTCTTCGTCCCGTTGGAGCACTCAGTAAAGAGGCCCAGCATCTTGCACCGGGTGACCATGGCCAGCGCCTGAACACCCATGCGTTGCCCGAAGAGCTGCAGCAACTGGCGTCATCATTTAATGGCGTATTAGAACGTCAGGAAATCGCCTGGCGTCAGCTCGACAGCTTTAACGCCGATGTTGCGCATGAGCTCCGTACCCCGCTGACAAACCTGATCGGCCAGACGCAACTGGGTCTCTCACGCCGACGCTCGCATGATGAACTGGAAGAGTTATTGGGCTCCAATCTGGAAGAACTGGAACGCATGACGTCTATCGTTAACGACATGCTGTTCCTGTCCCATGCCCACGCGGGTGAACATGCGTCCCAGTTGACCCAAGTGTCACTGCGGGAAGAAACGCTGAAAACAGCGGAGTATGTGGAACCTTCTTTTGCTGAAAAACAGCTTTCTCTGGATGTGGAAGGCGACGTCACCGCACACATCGACCGGCGGCTGTTCCACCGTTCACTGGCTAATTTACTGGAAAACAGCGCAAGGCATTCGCCGTCCAATAGCACGGTTACGGTGCGGTTAAGCGAAAAAGGTCATCAAGCCTGTGTAGAAGTGTCAAATCCGGGCGATCCAATAGCACCAGAACACCTACACCGGCTTTTCGAGCGGTTCTATCGCGTTGACACCTCCCGAGCCAGGAGTGATACCCATCATGGACTGGGCCTGTCGATTGTGCGTGCCGTCGCCATTATGCACCGAGGAGATGTCTTTGCCCGTAGTGAAGCTGGCATCAATACATTTGGCCTCACCTTTGCGATGCAAGACGATAAAGCGTCGGGCAACGCTCACTCCGGCACTGAGCCGGAACCCGGGTTAACTGACAGAATTGTCAGGGGGGCGTCAGCCTGACGTCATCACCCTCTCGATAAAATCATCGCAGGCAATCCCCTCTTCATTGATAAGGACGCTTTGCATGATCGGACATTTACGTTACCTCGGGCTGTTACTGCCCCTCTTCACATTTTCATCATGGGCAGCGGAGCGGAATCCCGCTGTCCATATCGCCCCTGCAGGAAGTCAGAACGCGGTGTTCGGGCCAGCCGAGAACTTTACCGGTCGTGTCAGGGTTGATCCTCTCTTCAAACCGGATAACGACATCCCTGTTTCCGGGGCTTATGTCACGTTTGAACCCGACGCTCGTTCCGCCTGGCATACGCATCCGGCAGGTCAGCGGCTGATTGTGACCTCGGGTGTTGGGCTCACCCAACAAGAAGGCCAGCCGGTGCAGGTTATCCGCGCCGGTGACGTTGTCTCTTGCCCGGCGGGCGTCAAACACTGGCACGGGGCGGCACCCGGCAGCGCGATGACGCATCTGGCGATAACCGGGATTGTGGATGGCAAAAGCGTTAACTGGATGGAGAAAGTGACAGATGAACAATACCACGCCCATTAAAACATTAGCGGCAGCGGTACTGCTGACCTTTGGTTTTGGTCTCGCGGCACATGCTGCGTCCGTCAATAAAGGAACCTCAGAAATGAACCACGAACAAACGGTTTCAGATACGCTGTCAGCCAGCCAGCATGCCATCCCGTTGATTGCGGCATCGATGGCCAGCAGCCAGATGGATAAGCTGAATGCAGCCCTGAATCAGGGTCTTGACGCAGGGCTCACGATAAACGAAACCAAAGAGATTCTCGTCCAGCTTTATGCCTACACAGGCTTTCCCCGTAGCCTGAATGCGCTTAGTGAACTGATGAAGGTCGTCGAAGCACGTAAACAACGTGGTATCAAAGACGTTGAGGGTAAAGAACCGGTTGCCCCGATCCCTGTCGGGGATGAGCTTCGCCGTGTCGGTACCGCAAACCAGACGAAAATCTCAGGCGCTCCCGTCCAGGGTCCGCTGTTTGATTTTGCCCCGGTAATTAACCAGTTCCTGCAAACGCACCTTTTCGGTGATATTTTCGCCCGCGATAACCTCGACTGGCAAAGCCGCGAGCTGGCAACGGTTGGCGCATTAGCGGCCACGCCGGGTGTCGAATCACAACTGCTGTCGCATACGCGAGCAAGCATGCGGGTCGGCCTGACGGCAGCGCAACTGCGCCAGCTGGCACAGGTTCTGCGTGAACATGGCGAAAGTGATGCAGCAACGCGAGCTGAAAAGGCGCTGCAGCAGGCGCTCGCAAACAATTAGGAGTGGATTATGGAGCATGATCCCAACCGCAGAATGTTAATCACCGCACTTGCCGGGCTCACGCTGGCGAACGTTTCTTTTGCCTCAGCTGCGACCGGAACCGCAAACGTGCAGGGTAAAAGCCGTGTTCTGGTGGCGTACTTTTCCCGCAGCGGAAATACACGAGTCATTGCGGGCGTCATTCACCGCAGCCTGAATACCGATCTGTTTGAAATCGAACCGGCTACGCCTTATCCGGAAGACTATTTTCAGACCGTTGAACAGGCGAAAAAAGAGCGTGAGCGAGGCGTAAAACCGGCATTAAAAAACAGCGTCGCAGATATCTCACGCTACGAGACCGTGTATTTAGGCTTTCCGATCTGGGGGACCAGCGTGCCGCCTGTAGTGCAAGCATTTCTCAGCAGCCACAACCTTGCGGGCAAATTACTCATCCCCTTTATTACTCACGGTGGCTACGGTAAAGGAGACAGCGACGACATCCTTGCCAGTCTCGCCCCAACAGCGCGTCGGGAAAAACCGCTGGTCATTGAATGCGACCAGGAGCGAAGAACAACTGAAACGGTCACCAGTTGGTTAGAGACAATACGCAGTTAATCGTCCGCATTCATGAGTCTGCCAAATAAGGGCAATCAGGGGTGCTAAATAATTAACGCTGACAACTCAGATATGATTGAACGGCAAACATAACAGAGGATGTAATCTTGAAGAAAATCTTAAAAACGCTGGCCATCTGCGTAATGGCGGGTGGCCTGGTGGCTCAGTCGGTCTATGCCGAGCCGCTGATTATTCAGGAACAAGGAAGCTTTTCTGCTGGTGGTACCATCATCACCGCCCCAGGAACATTTGATGCGAAAAAGCCGCTGGACTCTGCTGGCCAAACCTACCATGGCGATCATGCTTCTGTGTTCTACCAAATCCCCGAGAATCCGCATAAATACCCTATCGTCATGCTGCACGGCGCAGGTCAGTTTTCCCGTACCTGGGAAAGTACCCCGGATGGTCGTGAAGGGTTCCAGAACATCTTCCTGCGTCGCGGGTTCTCAACTTATCTCGTCGATCAGCCGCGTCGGGGCAGCGCCGGGCGTACGACGGTAGAAGGTACTGTTACGCCTAAACCGGATGAGCAGATGTGGTTCAACCAGTTCCGCGTTGGCGTGTGGCCAGAGTATTTTAAGGGCGTTCAGTTCTCTCACGACAAAGAAGCGCTGAATCAGTATTTCCGTCAGATGACCCCGAATACCGGGCCGTTTGATATCAATGTCATCTCTGATGCGATGTCCGCCGTCGTGGATAAATCCGGCCCCGCTATCCTCTTCACCCACTCTCAGGGTGGCGGACCAGGCTGGTACACGGCGATGAAAAATGACAAGGTCAAAGCCATTGTCGCCTTTGAGCCTGGCAGCAGCTTTGTCTTCCCGGAAAAAGAACTCCCAGCTCCTATGCCAAGCGCGTTCGACACGCTGAAGGGTGAGCCTGTGCCAATGGAGCAGTTTATGGCACTGACCAAAATCCCGATTCTGATTATTTACGGCGATAACATACCGGATAAACCTGTCGCCATGCCCGCGCAGGACAGTTGGCGCGTACGTCTGGCGATGGCTCGCGAGTGGCGTGATGTGGTGAACAAGCATGGCGGGGATGTGACTGTGACGCATCTGCCTGAAGTGGGAATCAAGGGTAATACCCACTTCCCGTTCTCAGATTTAAATAATGTGCAGATTGCTGATTTGGTGAGTAAATTTCTGAAGGAAAAAGATCTGCAGTAGGAAGAGCCAATATTGAGCCTTCATTAATGAAGGCTCAATACAAACATCATTTTTATCAAAAAAATAAAATGGGGACGAGAAGGTCGGCTTTGAGCGAGGAGCGGAAGTTCGCACATAGTTGTAATACTAACGTTGTCACGTTGGGATCCACGTGAAGTGGGTCAATTGGTCTACTATCGACTTATCCTCAATTTCACTTTTACAATTTAATTGCACAATTTGCTCCTTAGACCCCGCGTCAAATTTCGATTTTTGGTGGTTCTTCACCGAATATTTCAATCCATTCTGACTGCCAAGTACTGCTCAGTGAAAACTTCCTGAACTTAGGATGCAAATCCGTCCTAATCAACAACCATTTCTGTTTGATTAGAGAGTTAGAACGCAGCGCACGTGAAACATTATTTGTATATTTTTTATTGTCATCATTTACTATGTGATCGTTAATTGTTTCTGTAATCTCTGTACCAATGCTGGTCTCAAAACCAAGATAGGAACGTATCACTAGGGCGACAAAGATGAGAGGGATATACTCACTTCCGCAGGACATGACATTTTCAAGAGATAATGGCTTGAATGAAGGTGGGATGTCTATCTCTTCACCGGATATACTGTTTTTTTCAATTCCATCACCGAAATCAAAGGATAAATTAGCGTGATCACTTTTCTCACGGTTAGCGGTAAACTCGTCGTTGTTACCTATGTTACGACTGAACGATGCCACCAGTCGGTTTATACTTTTTTCGGTTAAGAGTACATCTGTTTGAGTTCTCAATAATGATAAAGTCAGTTTTTCTCTTAAATACTCTGATGACAAATATTTTGATATTATCACTGGTATCTGACTTTCTTCGACTAGATCAATAATTTCATGATTGGTGTTAATACTCTGATCATTATAAATCGCATTAATCAGTCTGGTGAGTTCTTGTTTTGCTTCGTTATAGGGCTTTTTTTCATGGAAAGGCAAATAAAGAGATGTTAAAGACAGGTAAATTGATGTATGACAGATATCGAGTATCAAACAAGTGCCTAAAGGCGATATACGAAATGTATGGACTGAGCTAACGGTGTACTCTATGTTGAAGTCACTGTCAGAGGGTAGTTCAATACATTCAATAATCCTTTCTTTAACCGAACTCTCAATTGCTTTGCTAATCCAGTCTTTTTTATACCCGTAAAGTGATGCAAACCGGATTATCCTTTCAAGGCTAATTCCTTTTGCAATTTCGCCGGGGGAAACAGCATCATTCAGAAAATAGAGTATTCTTAACTTCAGGAAGTAACACTGGTTTACGTTTTGATAGGGCAGGTAAACATTCGGTATATATGCTTTTTCCGTGTGATCGGGATGGTAGGTGAGCGTGGAGATAACATCCTTTTTACGCCATGCTGACTCGTTTCCCAATTGGTAGTGTACGTGTTTAATCAATTGATAAAAATTTCTGATATTATGCCAAGATACGGAAGATAATATTTCTAGAATTGGCATGCTCTCATTTGACAATTGAAGATTTTTCCTCAGCACATCAGCGTAGAAATTCATTTTATCTAAGAAATCTTGAAGCTGATATTTTTTCCTCCAGTCTCTAATCCTAAAGTCTTCGTTCAGACATTCTTTAATATACTTTATCCTAGTCGAAATTAGTTTGTTAAAGTCCGGCGATTTGAGATGAATGATCTTGTCTTCTGGCCTAACGTCCAGAAAGCCTTTATCTTTATTCTTAAAGAAGGTGAACTCCCTGAGTGTGATGATGACTGTTGCACCCGATGCTTGGGTTATTAAATGAGATAAGGCATAAATTTCCTCTTGAAAAGACTCAGAAGCCCGGTCGACATTATCAATCACAATAATAACGGATTTATTTTCCTTGACACGCTTTTGGAATATTTTTAATACTAGATTCTGTTGGTTGGCGCTTTCCCTCTCCAGTAGTTCAGCTTCTTTGACCATAAGCATTTCTGAATTTTTGGCAAATATATCTTTGTAGGGGCCGTTTTTTAATACTTTAATTTCATGCGCAAACGTGATGCGTAGTTCATCTAATGTAAACTCGCTTTCATATTCGTTTTTTATCTTGTCATGTAGATAATTGAATACGATATTTTTCACATCAATGCTATGTTTTGATACGTCATTTATCAAATCTATGATGATTGGGGTTGCATATATGTTCTTTTGCTGTCTTGCTTCTACTAAACATTTAGTTACCAGAGTGGTCTTTCCACATCCAACGGCACCAGTAATGATGATAACTTTACCAGTATGATGCTCCAGGATGAATTCTTTACCTTCAGAAGGTGAGAGGTCTAACGCATCATTAGGAAGAAAACTGGGTTTTGAATCTTTTAACGCTCTTTTTATTTCCCCTTTAAACTGATCCAACTTAGAGTCACTAACAAAGCAGTGCTCTAGCATTTTTCGCTGATTGTTTTCTGTTATCTGGGAAAAAAAGTTTTCATAAAAATCATCAATCCATTGATTGTCTTTGTTGCTATCCCAAATGAAATCATGGACATGATCTTTTAGCATGTAACACACTTCTGACGGTACATGGTTCAGTTCTGAGAGATAGCTGTCCAAATTATTCTTTTCTGTGCTATCCCTAGAGATGAGGTTATACATGAGATCAAATGAAAACTCATCTCCAAAGATATTCCCAAAATAAACGCCTTTCATTGAGTCAGTTGTTTTACCTGCTTTTGGCAGCATTGGGCAAACAAACCACTCTGCACCATTTGTGATCAATGCATATTGAACCGCTTTTTCGACACAGTATCTTTGTGCCTGATCGATCACCTCAGAGATTTTTTTATTGAATGCTTTTTTAAGATAGGCGACAGAGTATTCGTTTAAGGTTAAGGTGTTTTTGGGGAGTCCGAAGGTCACGCCGATTTTTTTTGCTTCAACCACAAGGCGAGGTGTTCTGTCCGTACTCAGTATATAATCGGCATACCCCGCTGTTCTGCAATACGCTTCCGGCGTAAATTCTTCTTTATTCCAACCCAGTATATTTAGGATCTCATCTATCACCAGTAAGCGGCTTTCAGCTTCATTCGCTTCAAAAAGAGTATCTTTTCGAGCAATATACCGTTCCTGAACTTCCTTGAATTTTTCGAAAGCCTTTTCTCTGCTCATACTTAGCCCCAATAAGAGTATTGAAAATTTTTGATCCGTGGCACTTGTCTCAATGCTCATGCTTTTCTGTTTGATTTATAACCTGTTATCGCATCTTCCTGAGACAACTGAAATAGGGATGACATCATTTTTTATGAGTAATCCTGCTTTCATGGCAAATTACGGCTGACATACTTCCCTTTGGTTAGTACAGACCATTTTAGAAACTTCCGCTACTGGCACAAAGCCGATCTTCAGCCCTCCCTAAAAATTAATGAACACATCTAATAAACCCTAGCTAATTACCCCATCTAATCGAATAAATCACTTTGCGTTATGCTTTTCCAACACAACAGCTAAAGGATAACGTCATGCCAACTGTAAAACTGAACAACGGGATTGAAATGCCCCTGCTGGGCTTTGGTGTCTTCCAGATGACGGATGCCGCTGAATGCGAAAGAGCCGTTATTGATGCCATCGATACGGGATACCGCCTGATCGATACCGCTGCGTCTTATCAGAATGAAACCCAGGTCGGGAACGCACTGAAACAGACCGGTATTGCCCGCAACGAACTCTTTGTAACGACCAAGCTGTGGCTGCAGGATACGAATTACGAAGGCGCTAAAGCCCAGTTCGAACGCTCCCTGAATCGGCTGCAGTTGGATTACGTTGACCTGTACCTGATTCACCAACCTTACGGCGATGTCCATGGGGCATGGCGTGCTATGGAAGAACTGCAACAGGCAGGCAAAATTCGCGCCATTGGTGTCAGCAACTTCCATCCTGACCGACTGGCCGATCTTATCGCCTTCAACAACGTGGCCCCTGCGGTGAACCAGATTGAAGTTAACCCCTTCAACCAGCAACTGCATGCGGTTCCATGGAATCAAAGCCGTGGCATTCAGCCGGAAGCCTGGGCTCCGTTTGCTGAGGGGAAAAATGGTCTGTTCCAGCATCCCGTGTTAACGGCAATTGGCCAGAAATACGGCAAAAGCGTGGGCCAGGTGGTGCTGCGTTGGACCTTCCAGCGAGGCATCATTTCACTGGCGAAATCGGTGCGCAAAGAACGCATGGCAGAAAACATCAACATTCTCGATTTTGAACTCAGCGCTGAGGATATGCTGCAAATTGCCGCCCTCGACACCGCAACCAGCGCCTTCTTCTCTCACCGCGACCCAGCGATGGTGGAATGGCTGACTGGCCGCAAACTTGATGTTTAAGTCGCGATAATAGAGGTATTCATTCAATGCAAAAACGTTATCTGGGTAAATCCCGACTCGAAGTCTCCGCGCTTGGGCTCGGTTGCATGGGCTTAAGCCACGGCTACGGCCCGGCGACCGAGCCCCGACAGGCTATCGAGCTCATTCGCGCAGCGGTTGAACGTGGCGTCACCTTCTTCGATACCGCTGAAGTGTATGGACCCTTCCTCAATGAAGAGGTTGTTGGCGAAGCCTTAAAACCAGTTCGTGACCGCGTGGTCATCGCCACTAAGTTTGGTTTTACTTTTGGCGACGACAACAAGCAGCAGATTTTAAACAGCCGTCCGGAGCATATCCGTGAAGCAGTGGAAGGATCATTACGCCGTCTTAACACTGATGTCATTGACCTGCTATATCAACACCGTGTCGATCCGGATGTCCCTATTGAAGATGTTGCGGGAACCGTGAAAGACCTGATAGCTGAAGGCAAAGTCAAACATTTCGGTCTGTCCGAAGCGGGTGCGCAAACCATTCGTCGTGCGCATGCCGTACAACCTGTCACTGCCCTGCAAAGCGAATACTCCATGTGGTGGCGCGAGCCTGAGCAGGAGATCCTGCCGTTACTGGAGGAACTGGGTATTGGTTTTGTGCCCTTCAGCCCATTAGGCAAAGGCTTCCTGACGGGATCAATTAAGCCAGGAACAACTTTTGGCAAGGATGATTACCGCAGCACTGTGCCGCGTTTCGCCGAGCAGGCGATTGAAGCCAATGAAAAGCTGGTCTCATTGCTGGGGGAACTGGCTGCACAGAAAGGCGTGACGTCTGCACAAATCGCTCTGGCATGGCTGCTGGCACAAAAGCCGTGGATTGTTCCTATCCCAGGTACCACCAAACTACATCGGCTGGACGAAAACCTGGGAGCCGCCGACATCATTCTTTCACTGGATGACTCACGTCAGATAACCCAGGCGCTTGAAACCATTAAAATCGTCGGCGAACGTTACTCCCCTGAACATCAGGCTCGCGTGGGCCGTTAATACCCGGACGGGTCTACGGACCCGTTATTCCTGGTAGCGAAGTGCATCGATCATCAGCGCAAAAGCGGGCGGATGCTGCTTACGGCTCGGGTAGTAAAGATAATATCCGGGGAATGATGGACACCAGTCCTGCAGAACCTGAATAAGCTCTCCTGACTTTATATAATCCTGCACCCTGTCTTCAGGTATACAGGCGATACCAAAACCGGATAATGCCGCATCAATCCTTTCTGCCTGCAGATTAAACGTGACCTGCCCTTCCACTCTGACCCGTAACGGTTTCCCATCCTTCTCAAACTCCCAGTGGTAAAGCCCACCGGCAGTCGGCAGACGCATATTGATACACTGGTGATTTTGTAGCTCGTGCGGCGTTTCAGGGGCAGGATTTGCAGCGAAATAAGACGGCGCTCCTACGACGGCCATTCTCATGTCCGGCCCAATTCTTACCGCAATCATGTCTTTATCCACGCTTTCACCCAGGCGAACTCCGGCATCAAAACGCCCCTCAACAATATCGACAAAGCCGTTATCAACCACCAGTTCGAGATTAATTTCCGGATATTCCCTGAGGAAGGGTTTTAGCTTCGGCCATACCAGACTTCGCGCGGCATGCTCCCCGGCTGATAAACGAATATTGCCAGAGGCGGTGCCGTTCAGCTGAACGAGCGATTCAAGTTCCTGCTCAAGATCGGCAATACGCGGTTCAAGGCAGGCAATAATTCTCTCACCGGCTTCCGTGGGGGCAACGCTTCGGGTCGTGCGGGTCAGAAGGCGGATATTCAGCCTTTCCTCCAGGGCCTTCATCGCGTGGCTGAGTGCAGACTGAGAAACGCCCAGCTTACCTGCTGCTTTGGTAAAACTTCGCTCCCTTGCCACCACAAGAAAGATTTGCAGTTCGTTGAAATTTTCTTTGAGCATCGGCGATTTCCTTATGGAAGCATTCCCTTCATCGCGTACTCATGAAGGGTGTTCATAGACACAATCATTTTAGCCCTATTACTGACATTAATGATAATTGATATTCTGACTGTATCGAAAATAAGTCTGAATTATCAGTAGGTTTATCATGAAAATACTCGTTGCAGGGGCGACAGGAAGTATTGGCCTTCAGGTCGTGAATATCGCTATCAAAATGGGCCATCAGCCTGTAGCACTGGTCAGAAATAAGCGCAAAGTGAAATCGCTTCCTCGGGGAACGGATGTTTTTTACGGCGATGTTTCATTGCCTGAAACACTCACTGATTTGCCGAAAGATATTGATGCCATCATCTTCACGCTCGGTTCCGATGGCCAGGGGCGTATTGGTGCCAGGGCGATAGATTACGGCGGAGTGCGCAATATTCTACACCTATTCAAGGATACGCCCGTTCGCTTAAGCCTGATGACCACGATTGGCGTGACTGAACGACTCAGCACCTGGAATCAACGCACTGAGGTTCATGACTGGAAAAGACGTGCCGAGCGTCTGGTCAGGGCCAGCGGTCATCCCTATACCATCGTCCGGCCCGGCTGGTTTGATTACAACAATGATGATGAACACAGAATCGTTATGCTCCAGGGGGATCGTCGCCATGCGGGAACACCGGAAGATGGTGTGATATCCCGGGAGCAAATTGCCCAGGTTCTGGTCAGTGCCCTGACCAACGACGAGGCAAAAAATAAAACGTTCGAGCTGGTGGCTGAACGAGGTGAAGCACAGCAGGATCTTACCTCACTGTTTGCAGGCCTGCAGACTGATGACCCACAGAAAAATAATGGGGTTCTGGACATAGACAATATGCCACTGCGTGAAGAACCTGACTGCATTATTAACGAACTGAACCTGTATTCAAAAAAATTAACAAATCTACAACCCTGACAAATTTGTCATATAACGGTCAGTCTCATGACAGCTTAGGTCTGTATATTTGAATGTACATAGAGGGAGAGTTCCCCTGATACGAGTCCAGTTTCAAACATAAATTTTAAAAGAGGTATTAGATATGAAATCACTACTTATTACTTCATTGGTCGTGGGATTTATTACAGTGAATGCCGCATCTGCCGCTCAGGAAATTAACCATGCAGATGGGAAAGAAAAGATCGGTGTAGTCTCAGCCAGCAATGCCTATACGCTTGATGATTTATCGAATGCGCTCTCTCGTAAGGCTGATGAGCAAGGAGCAACATCGTTCAAAATCCTTTCGACAACGGGGGATAACAGGCTACATGGGGTTGCTGAAATATATAAGTAAATCATTAGCATCTCGAACAGGATGTGTCTCAGCCCTCTTATAGTGAGCGTCGTTCTATGTTCAGAACAGAAGACATCATCGATGAGATAACCCAATGGATTGATTCAAACTTACATAAACCGCTGAAGATAGAGGACGTTGCAGCGGGGGCAGGATACTCCAAGTGGCATCTTCAGCGGATTTTTGTACAGGTGAAATAAGTTAGCCTTGGGAAGGACATAAGAGATACGAAACTTAGACTTGCAGCAAAAGATCTTATCGAGACTAATGAGCCAGTGATGGTTATCGCCTTTAAATATGGATTCGATTCACAACAAACTTTTACTCGAGTTTTCTCTAAAAAATATAAATTGCAACCAGTAAGATATAGAAATTCCGAAAAAATAAAAAAACATTAACCTTTTAAAGGTTTTCAACCTTACGTAGTATCACCCAAATGATATTTTATTCTATTATCGAAAGTTGAAGACTTTTTGAGCCAGAAGCTTCTTGTCCGGAACGAAGCTCAGCCTGGTTTTAACATCCAACGTCTAGACTATGATCTTCACCTATTACACATCAGCGGAAAAATCGAACAGAACCAGATCGATTACTCAACCACATATCCATCCTAGTAATCCATGAGATTTTGGATATCTGGTGATTCATTGCACTGAGCTGCGACCGTTAAGGTTTAAAGGGTAGCAGTGAGCGAAAAGCGAAAGTTGTGCTTGGCGATATCTCTTGAAATGAATTGCTCTTTTTTCAAAGTACTTACAGTTTCAGCCTGACCGTAGCGAAGCATTAATGCTGGACCGAACAGTGAGAAATTATGGATAAGCTTCAGCATATTGCCAACGACATGTACAAGCACTTCGACTTAGGAGCGCGTTGCCATGCTATGTTACTTGGTACCTCTGTTCACAGTGATAATGCCAAATCAGGTGAGGTACAACGGTGTGTTCTTTATCTGAACTCGAAGATGAAAAGGTAACTTGTAGCTGTGCCTGCTAAGTTTGCCAGAAAGCATGTGGTTAAGGCCTCGTCATGAGCCCCAGAGATGCCTTCTCATACATGCCAAATGTGAATCCGCACGAGTAACTTAAAAAATATTATGTTTTCATCGTGTTGAAACGTTACGATATACCCGTTCAGATTACTCTGAACGTCATTAAACACAGTTGAGAATTTCCGCTTATCGCAATCGGATATTGGCAAAATGGAGTCGCTGAATGAGTGTGTTGAGCTGGGCAATAGGCCTATGCAAGAAGACAGAAGCATGGCTGGTTAAGCGCCAGGCAAAAGATCAGCTACAGCGGGTAGAGCAGGAGCAGAGTTTGACGGAACTAGAGCCCGGTGACCGCTATGACACCTTAGCGCCGAAAACCATCAATGATGCCAGTATGCGAGAGTATTTCATTGCCCTAAAATACGCCTTGTCTCAGAAAGACGTAAGAAACATTGCTATTACAGGGAGCTACGGCGCAGGGAAAAGTACGGTTATTTCATCATTTATGAAATATCACTGTGATGATAAATACATCAATGTATCTCTTGCGGGATTCGATATGACGGAAAATGAAACAACCGTCAGCCCAACTCACCAAGAGGTTGAACTTAGTATCCTGCAACAAATTCTTTATAAAGAGAATAGAGAGAAACTTCCCGACTCAAGGATAGACAGAATAATCGATAGGGGCCCTCACTATGTCAGGGGAACCTATCGTGCCTTACTTAAGGTAATTGCGCCCATCGCGGCTACCGCATTTATTATCTATTTCAAAACAATTGCGGAATTTCTAAGCCTTCCGCCATCCTGGACCGAGGTGTTTAATGCTCACTACATTATAAAAGGCATTATATTAGTTTTGCTGGCCTTTACGGCACTGTACTTTATAACTGCCAGCGCATCTCGAATCGGTATTTTTGATAAGAAACTTAAGCTGAGCAAGATCGCGCTTTTAAGCGGGGATGTTGAGGCTAGCGAGCAAGAGACGCCATCTTTATTGAATAACTGCCTTGACGAGATCGTGTATTTTTTCACAAAACTTGAGTATAAGGTAGTTATTTTTGAAGATCTTGACAGGTTAGGAACGCCTGAGATTTTCGTTAAGCTGCGTGAAATTAACAAAATAGTTAATAATAATATTGTTGATGGCAATCCGGTCAGGTTTGTTTACGCAGTAAGAGACGATCTATTCCTTGGAGCTGATGCCAGAACTAAATTCTTTGATTTCATTCTCCCTGTCATTCCATTTATGGACAGCAGAAACGCGTTTACCTTATTAAAAAGGAAAATGTCTCTCGACACAACTAACGATAAATATTTAAAAGACATTGCCGCATATATAAATGATATGCGCAGCCTGCAGAATCTGGTCAATGAGTACCATGTATTCAGCAATATCGTTGATAACGGCGAAGATAAAATCAAGCTGTTATCGCTGGTGTTTTATAAAAATATCTATGCCTTAGACTATTTTCTCATCGATAAAAAAACAGGGGTTTTATATTCATTTATTCGTGATTATCGCACTCGTAAACTTCACCAAAATTATTTAGACTCTCTAGAGGAAAAATTAGATATTTTAATATTTAACATGGAGAATCTTAATTCTGAGCCAAGTTATGACCATAAGGGGATTAGAGAGGACATAATATTCAGGTATATACCTAAATTCCATATGGAACGAATTTACTTTGGAACAAAAAATGGATATCACAATTTTAACATTATTCCAACCTTATCTTTAATTGATGATGAAAGCGAATTTCTTGATTTCCTGTCAAGAAGTGACGAACTGTATTTAGGCTATTTTGTGAGTTATAATGCAAATTCACTTTCACCATTCGATATGGCATTGAGAACTCAGCTAAAAGAAGAATACCTGAAACGAAAATCTATCATAGGTAAAGATAAAAACTCAGCTTTTATTGAGTTGCAACTAAAAATCAAAAGAATTAAAGAGGCAATAAAATTAAGAAACACACTTTCACTGAGCGAACTTATTAAAAGTATCGGGCGGGAAAAGTTTTCCGATATTGCACAGATTTACCTTGAGGCGATTAAGAGTCATGACTTCGTCTCTAAGCAGCAGCATCTTGCTTTGTGCACTGACATGCGCAATGGTGGATTAGATGCATTATATTTGCTGATGTCTAATAGTCTGATAATGCAAGACTTCATGGCCTACCGTTCTATTTTCCACGAAGGATCGATGACCGTAAATGATAATGACTTCTTGAAAGCTGTCGGTCAGGATTTGAGCTACGCAACCTCCAACAGTGAATATTTTATCGATGATGAGAACAGGGTCATCAACGAACTGGTTGAACATAACCGTATTTATGCCGATGGCGCGCTTCATCATCAACTCATGTCTCATCTGATTGATAACCCGGATGAACATCTGGCGGGCATGATCGTTTCGCTATTCAGCAAGTCCGATGAACACATCCTTGCTGTTTTTTCTGAGCTTTATAGCCGATTTGGCAAACCCGAAACCTTCGATAAGTTAATCGTTATTGCTCTGCAAAAAAATGGTTATCTTGACAGAATGGTTGCCGTTCTCGCAGGCCAGCCGGGTGTAAAATTCACCAACGATATTGCTATCAGTCTGTTAACCTGCGTATCGCCAGAACATGCTTTAGATAAACCGCAATATCGTCAACTTATTCATTCACTCGGTTGCCGCATCATCTCTCAGCTCACCGAGGAAAATCAGGAAGAGTTCATGCGTCATATACAACAGGCGGATGCATGCTATGACGAGCTGTTCGAACCAATAACGCCAACGGAGCGGTATTGCCTGCAGTTTATTGCGCAAAACAGTCTTTATCAATTAACCAGACACAATGTTGGCATTGCCGTTTCGTGTCTTATTGACAACATAACGTCTGAACAGGCGGAAAGGGAACCCTGGACGCTCGCCTATGAGCATAAACTCAGTGCGGTTTCTGATTACTTCAGTCAAAACATCGATACATTCGTAAGAGATGTATTTATCTACTCCGCTGAGGATGCCGACTGTATCCGCTACGTTCTGACACGCACCTCTCTGAGCGACAATTCCAAAGGCGATATCGTAAGAAAAATGACCTTCTCGTTTGCCGAACTGTCCGGGATATCGGCTAAAGCAGAATTTAGCGAAGACCAACTGACGATTTCCTATCACGACCTGTTTTACCGATATGACCGCGTCGCACCGGGATGGGGTGCGCTGATAGACTATATCTGTGAAGACTGTAACATGGATATACTGACGGCTTATGTGACAAAGCATGCGCCTGTATTGGGGCAGTCATCCCCGGAAGTTTATGATGGCGATCGCTATGACCTGCTGTATATGAAAATTATCTGCAACGATGACTTGGAAGAACAGGCTTATCAGAGCCTAGTTGCACCGATTGAGATTAACATGCGGGAAATTGATGAGCAGCTTAGCGAGCGTAATTTCTGCACCTTGGTAGCCATGCAGAAATTGCCTCTCGACGCAGCCGTGTATGAAAAAATTGCGGAACAATATGCGGTTCAGGATGAAAATATCAGTAATGCCTTCGTCGATTGGTTCAGCCAGTATAAAAATGAGTTTTTGACGCAGCCCGAGTTCTATCTAAGAAAAGAAAAAGACGCGCGCTTCTTTAAAGTCATGCTCACAAAAGTCATGACCTACGCACTTTTTACTGTACAAGAGAGAGCGGACCTGGCGTCACTATTTATTGATTATTTCATTGCGTCTGATATCGCTGACCTCAATTTCCCTAATGATGTCCTGCTGCGGGTGTTTAACAGCACCAGTAATGATGAATTCAAGGTCATGCTGTTTACGCGATTTATTGTGACAGGCCTGAATAAACATCAGCTAGCCGGGCTTTGTCATCAGTTGGGCGAAGATGAATTGAGGAATGTATTTATTAATCGAACTCAAGCAACAATTGTTGTTGCAAACAGGGAACGTGTGATATCAATTCTTGAGCATCTGCAGGCAGTACACATCATCAGAGGTTTTCAGGAGCGTGAGGGGGGGAAAATCTCCGTCTTTATCGAACCTGATCTGGATGATGAAGATTAGCGATTTAGCCTTTTCAGGCCGGGGCCGGCAGGTCTCTGCCTTTCTTTGTTAATATGTTAACGAACTTAAATTGTCTCTATATATGTTTGATTCTTTCAGTAATATGTTGCGGAATAGTCCGCCTCTGGCATTAATTAGAACGCCAGACGCAAATGTAACGTTTCTGAAGTAATCGTAAATGTAAATTAGCAAAAAAATATTTCTAGTGCATAGCTCCTCCAAAACGGTGGAGCTATGCTTGAGTTTTCATGCTATCTCCTAATAAACGACTAGATTTGAAGCTAGTATCCTAAGGCAATGATGAGTTTATTTTTGCCAATATTATCAATATAGTCGGCATACCACTGCATCATCTCCCTACGCCCTTCCAGATACAACGCATGGTTGTACGTCCCACGTATCGCATTCTTATCGACATGCGCAAGCTGGGTTTCAATCCATGCCGTATTGAACCCTTCCTCATGCAAAATCGTACTCATCGTGTGGCGGAAACCATGCCCCGTTACCTTCCTCGTATATCCAATCCGCTTGAACACCTGATTTATACTCGCTTCGCTCATCGTTTTGCGGGGATCATTCCGCCCAGGAAACACAAGAGGATATTGCCCAGACATCACTTTGAGCTGCTGTACGATCTCCAGCGCTTGGTTAGAGAGGGGGACAAGGTGAGGCCGTTTCATCTTCATTCGCTCGGCAGGAATTTCCCACACCGCCTTCTCAAGATCAAACTCACTCCAGAAAGCACCTCGAAGCTCACCGGTGCGAACTCCCGTAATGATCAGCAAACGTGCTGCAAGAACAACCAGCGGGCTGCCTGTATAGCCAGAAAGAGCTTTAAAGAAGTCTGGTAACTCCTCAACAGTAAGGAAGGGATAATGCTTCGATTCATGCCCTGACATCGCGCTGGTAAGATCCGCTGCAGGGTTATATTCCGCACGGCCAGTCACGATGGCGTAGCGAAACACTTCGCTGCAGCGCTGGCGAACCTTCTTGGCCTTCTCTGTCGCACCACGGCTTTCCATTCGACGCAGGACATTCAGCAGAACAAGAGGCTTAATTTCGTTGACTGGCTGCCGACCGATATATGGGAAAATATCTTTATTAAAAGCCTCAAGAATGTCAGAAGCATACCCTTCTGACCATCTGCTCACCTTCGTACCGTGCCACTCAAGCGCCACAGACTGGAACGTATTATTGAGTTGCACATCGCGAACCAGCTTTTCTTCTTTCTTGGCAAACGATGGATCGATACCTTCGGCCAGCTTTTTCTTGGCTTCATCACGTAGTGCCCTCGCTTGTGCAAGAGACACTGCTGGATAAACACCAAAAGCCATACGCTTCTCTTTTCCATTGAATCGATATTTCATCCGCCAGTATCGTGAACCAGAGGGAACGACTTCAAGATACAAACCAGCACCATCTGCCAGCTTATAGGCTTTCTCTCTAGGTTTAGCAGCGTCAACCTGTCGCGCATTAAGCTTCATTGGGGGCATCTCCCTGGACCGAACACAGAATGCCCCCACTTATGCCCCCAACTGCGACTTGATTTCGATTGAGTCCAGTTGATAACAGGAGATAAGATACGGGCTAGAAAGCGTAGTATACGGGCTTTTAGTTGATTTCGGTAGACTTGGGAAGAGTTTGAAATGGTGCCGATAATAGGAGTCGAACCTACGACCTTCGCATTACGAATTAGTAGAACCACATTTAACTAACTGTTTTATATAGCCATTACCGCATTCACACGCCTCAAGTTAATGGCACATGCATGAAGATGAAGTATCGTAACAATCCTCGTGCGACACAAAACTGGCACACATCCCATCCCATCCCATCCCATCCCATCCCATCACATCAGGATTACTCCCCACCCCTCTGCGAACTAATGCAGAGTTTTGTGCATCCCGCTTTTATCTCTCTAACCAAATTCTATTGGCTGATAAATTTATATGGCACGCCGTGACGCGTGCCGTCGGGAATGTGAAAAATCAGGGGGCCGAGCTAATACAACCAATATGACTGCACGCGCCCATTCCATCAAAGGTTGGTTTGGGAGAAGCGGCTAAAAGAAATGTAGGGACAGGGGCGAATCAGATACCTGATATGAGCCTGTTCGCGTCAAGTAATACCGCAACGGCTGCTGCGCAAAAATTTCCGTCTGGATTAATTTTACAGTGCGGTCAGTTGAATGGCTCCCCGAATGTATCTTCAACATACGGGATGAGGTTCCCGATGACATTCTCAAGAGTCCTTGCTGTCACAGTTACATTGAACGTTACTGGCGCGTCAGGGCAGCCGACTGTATCGGCGACAAATGTCCATACCACTGGATTTGATATTACAGTGTCGCCAGGTTCAGGATATGGTGCATCTTCTGATGCGTATTACATTGCAATGGGATATTAACAAAATGTTATATTTTTATTCTGCATCGACAAACGGATTTTATTCGACTGAATTTCACGGCACCAATATTCCTGATGATGCAGTGGAAATCTCGGAATCAGAGTGGAAAACACTGATTAACTCACAGAGTGTCACAAAAATGATTACCTGTGGTGAGGACGGTCACCCTGTCATTGTTGACCGTCCTTCTCCAACACCAGAACAATTAGCCTTAATAAATAATGAAAAGAAATCTGCACTGATAGCAGAGGCAACGAATGTAATAGCGCCGCTTCAGGATGCGGTTGATTTAGATATGGCAACAGATGATGAAACGAAACTGTTACTGGCATGGAAAAAATATCGCGTGCTATTGATGCGTGTTAATACTTCAACAGCACTCGATATTGAATGGCCTACGTCTCCGGCAGTTCAGGCCAGATGACATCCGGCGCGGTGCTGGTATCTGTTGCCGTCACCGCATCAATGTAATCCAGCACAGCGTTAAGCCGGGTGGTTTCTGTTTGCGACAGTTTTCGCCCAGCCTGTAATTTCAGTTGAATCAGACTAATGGAAGCCATTGCAGCATCAATCAGCGACTGGCGCTGTGCTTCTGCCGCTTCTACTGCGGCGCTATGCTGTGCCTCGGTATCCGTCACCCATTTCTCACCATCCCATTTATCGTATGGCGTTAACGGTGAAAGCGTGACATAACCGTCTTTGATGGCACCGATATAATCCACTGTAACAGCTGCGCCATTTTCAGTTGAGTAAACGGTCTCATTGCGATGGTCTTCTTCATGGCTCCATCCCTTACCCGTAAATACTGCCACTTTTCCCGGGATGTTTTCGCCCGGGTCAATACCAGTGGAACAGGCGGGTATACTTACGCCAGTATTAATATATTCATCAGACCAGCCGGTATATTCATACGTTACTGCATTATAATAAAAATAACGCATATCGCCCGGCACTGTAGCCAGCCCATTTTCATCAAAAACAGGTATCATTATTTAGCCCTCACCAGAAAGTTAAATGCAATATTTCGTGGACGGGTTTCTGTATCTACATTTCCACTAATTTCACCATAACGTTTAACACTACGAGAGCTAAGAGCTCGTAGTGAGGAAGGCACCTTAAGACCGGGTTCGTCCGTTTTAACTATTCCCCCGTCACCGTATGTAGCCAGTATTCCTGGGTTTACTCCTTCCCGTGCACTTCCTGCGGCAAGCCCGTCCCCCGTCCACAATTCCATATTGTGTGCATGATCCATAATTGTGTGTGATTGCCCTGAAAGTAGGGTACGTCCGACATCAATCCCGCGCCCATCATCCCAGATACGAATGAAATCACCCCGTGCGTCAGGTAATGCTAGCGCCGGAAACACTTTCGCCAGCACAGGGTAATCAGTGGCAGAGAATTTCGCGCCGTTGAACTTCAAAAACACCATACTGGACCAACTGTCGATTACAGTATTTGGCATTGCGGCGGACGGCCAGAAGAACGGAACGCCAATAGCTGGAGCACCTTCTCCCAAACCAAGGTTTTCGAGAGCCGTTTTCACCGTGCCATCCGATTTGATATCGCCAAACGGATTCTTGCGGCTTAACAGCAGCGCACGAAGCGCTGTAAGCAGCTGGTCATGCCGCCCCTTCTCTAGGCTGGCACCGGATGCCTCCACAACACTGCAAAGTTCCTCCTGCAACATGTCAAAGTAGTCATCATCCAGATCGGTGGCAGGTGTGCCGGTCTGGGGGTTACCACGGGTAAAACCGTTCTTACCCGCGCCGAACTTATCCTTCTGCGCGGTTT
>OKSH01000988.1_pt1 | contig 27546 bp, 27 predicted proteins | sample 1601231 | NCBI WGS metagenome assembly OKSH01 (sample SAMEA3541596, study PRJEB24748) | human gut metagenome | biome: human gut; feature: human-associated habitat; material: faeces | place: China | collected 2012
GTCATATGAGAACCCCAATTGATTGGCATAAGTCCTCGGAAACAGTTCCGTATCCAGATTTGAATAAAGTGAAGGACTTTTGGATTAAAGTTGATTTAAAAAATAATCGGACATATTTGTATGATGGTTCAAAGGTCATTTACACAATGTATAGCACAGGTGGAATTTATAAAAAGGATCCAAAAACTGGTAAGCTGAAAAGCGCGACCCCGACAGGAACATTTTATGCTCAACAAGAGCGAGGAGATAGCTTTTTTAATCAATCATTGAAAGAGGGAGCTAATTACTACGTTTCTTGGAAGAATCATGGAGAATACTTGTTCCATAGTGTTCCCACTAAAGCGGACGGAAAATATAATGAACAAGAAGCTGCTAAACTTGGAAAAACGCAGGGTTCTCACGGGTGTATTCGGCTTTCGGTGCCAGACGCTCAATGGATGGAAAAGAATTTGCCAGTCGGTACTAAGATTGAGATTGTCGGCTAATTATGTAGCGCTAAAATCTTAAAGATAATCAAGAGTAGATCAATTATTAGAAAGAAGAAAATTATTTGAGTGATTGAAATTTGGCTTAATGGGATGAAGTATGTAAGAAGATTATAAAAGCTAATTATAATTAGCAAAATAAGATTACTTCCAAGTAAGTGATTAAAAAACCGTCCATGTTTTAGGCGTGAAATCATATTAATAGTCCTCCTTAACTATTAAGGGTGTGTTTTCAGGTAAAGTTTGCAGCCATTTAGCATCGGGGGTTGACACCTGGATAGTATTTTCAATTTTGGGTGCTTTTCGTAGATTGCGTGAGACCTGATGATTATTCATATCTGTAACGGGGGTTTCAATGTAGTTCCCATTAGTAATTCCTAACCAATTCTTAGCGATGGCTTGCTGGGAACCATTAATATGATAAATTTGCTGCCCCCGAGCATGAAGTAAGCGGAAAGAATTTTTTTGTGCTGGTAGATTAATTTGTGCGTGGATGATGTAAATAACTTGGCGCTTATTTGAGTTAATAACTAGAATTCTTTTTGCTTGTTTGATGGCGATCAATTCAATAGGGGCGTTACCGAGCTTAGGGTATGTCCAATTTTCAGAGGAACGGTGGATATTAGGGGCGCGAAGTCGATTTTGGTTAAGGATTTGGCTTGTTTTGCTAGCTTGGGGAATAAATCTAGCAGCATTATATGTATAAAGATTAAAAATTAGAACAAAAATAAGGAATAGGCCAGTTGAGATGAAAAGCAGAGATTTAAGTTCTTTATTCATAATGAATTCCTTTATTATTTATTATTAAGTTTATCTTACCGTACTTGGAGAAAATAGGAGAATAGATTTTATGAAAAAATTGACAGTTTTTATTTTATCTCTATTCATGATGCTAATGATGGGAAGTCAATCCGTATTAGCAAATAATCGAATTGATGCTTCTGCAGCGATCATGGCTGATGCTTCAACAGGGCAAATTATCTATAAGCAAAATGTAGATAAGGCTCTTCCCGTGGCATCAATTACAAAATTATTAACTATTTTGGTAATAGAAGATGAAATCCAACAGAAGCAACTCTCATGGGATACTCAAGTAAAAATAACTCCTGAAATTGCGGCTATTTCTAATGATGCTGCTTATTCTTCAATCGGACTAAAATCTGGTCAATCTTATTCAGTTCGGACATTAATCAATGCAGCCCTTGTAAAGTCAGCTGATGGGGCGACCGTCGCACTTGCAACTGCTACCGGGGATGGAACCGATGAATTTAATCTTAAAATGATGCAAAAAGCCAAAAAAATTGGAATGACTAAGACAAATATTGTTAATTCAGTCGGATTAGACAATGGAGATATGAAAAGTTTTAAGTTAGCTGATCTTCCTAACAATGCTGCTAATACGATGAGTGCACGGGATGTTGCCATTTTATCGCAATACTTTGTAAAACATTATCCTGAACTTTTACAAATTACAGCACAAAAAGAAGTGAAATTTCAAATAGCGAAAGATCAAGTTAAGACTGAAAAAAATCTTAATAAGATGTTACCGGGAGAACAGTACGCTGTAAAAGGGGTAACGATTGATGGCTTGAAGACGGGGACTTCTGACAGTGCAGGAGCTTGTTTTGCAGGTACAGGTAAGTATCAGGGACATCGTATCATTACTGTTATCTTACATTCAAAAGGGAGCAATAAAGATAACCGATTTAAGGCTACGCAGGATTTATATAAGATCCTTAAGACAGAGGACCATTTGCAAAAAATAAAAGTTCCATCATCAGTAACAACACGTAAAGTAGCTAATGGTGTTGAAAAAACAATGAAACTCACGCCACAACATGTAACTATTTGGAGTCCGTACGATACAAAAACGAATTATACAATTGGAACACAATATAAAAAGAAAGAACTAGAAGCACCTATCTGGAAAGGTGAACGTGTTGGCAACTTAAGGATAACGAGTGATCAATTAGAAACGCTTAATGGTGAACCATTAACTTACTCTCTATATAGTGCTAATGATGTTCGACGGGGAAACTTTTGGCAACGTCTTCTACATTAAAATAATTTTTGACTGCATTATTGTTCTTAGGCTTATAATCTAAGTAAATAAAAAAGCGGGTGAAAATTATGAAAAAAAGCCATATTGGGATTGGTGTAGTGATAGTAATTGTTACCTTGGCAATAATTGGTGGTGCAGTTTGGCGTCAGCAGAAACATAGTAAATATGTGCAATCAACAACGCCAACGCTATTTTTCCATGGTGGCGGTAGTAGTTATCATGCAGAAGAACACATGGTAAATGCTGCTAAAAAAGCCGGGGTAACGAGCACAGTCCTGCGAGCTGATGTTGCTAATAACGGAAAAGTTACTCTTCATGGTTCAATGCATAAAGGGGCCATCAATCCAATTGTTGAGGTAAATTATGATAACAATAGGCAGTTGGATTTTAATAAGCATGGCGAATATGCGACAAATGTTGTAAAAGCATTACAGAAACGCTATCGCATAACTAAGATTAATATGGTTGGTCATTCCCTGGGAAATATTTCGATTATTTACTATATGTTACAAAACGGGAAAAAGCAGAATATGCCTCAATTACAAAAACAGGTTGATATCGCAGGTCATTTTGCTGGATTGAATTTTAAACAGGTACCTGCTGCTATCCGGCAACCAGTTGGAATGAAATTAAATAAAGACGGAAAGCCAAATGAAATGAACGCCACATATCGTCAAATGACAGAAGTACGGCAAACCTATCCCAAAGGTCAAGTAGCAGTTCTTAATATTATTGGTGATGTTGGTAATCATTCAGACGGTACTGTTGATAATGTATCTTCATTGTCACTTAAGTATCTAGTGGCTGCTCGGGCAAAGTCATACCGTGTTCTAAAAATAACAGGAAAAGATGCTCAACATTCGAAACTTCATAATAATGCTCAAGTTGATAAGGCATTAATTAATTTCTTATGGGGTAAATAACAAAAAAATCAGACGCAGAAAAATTCCGCGTCTGATTTTTTTATTACATCTGGCTATGATGACAATGGTGACTATTTAAATATTGTTTAGTATATGCATCAACTGCTCGTAATGCTTGAGCAACGTCATCTGGACTTACCTTAAATGGCAAACGATCCATGGTATCTTGTTCTGAACAGGCGGCTTTTCCAGCATTGAGCAATTCTTCATCAGTGACATTTTCTAAATGTAGATCAGCAAGAGTAGTTGGTAGACCTAAAGAAAGAATAAATTGGAAGTACTTGTTATAACGTTCCTGGTCAGCGCCTTCCAACATTAATTGTGTTAAGGTACCGTATGCGACCTTTTCACCGTGTGTTAAATCATGAGTCTCTTCTAAAATTGTTAAGCCATCATGAATAGCGTGGGCACCAGATAGACCACCACTTTCAAAACCGAGACCGCTCATTAGCGTATTTGCTTCAACGATATTAGAAAATGCTGGTGTAACGACATGCGCTTCTGCATCGGCTACAGCTAGGTGCGAGTAATTAAATAATGTTTCTTCACACTTCTGAGCGATTGCATTTCCAACAAGGGTTTGTTTTTCACCGAGCATTGTATCGCTATTAGCTTTGGCAACTGCTTGTGCTTCAACATTAGTGGCTAAAGCATCAGCAATTCCAGAAATTAACATCCGAACAGGACCATTAGCGATAACTTGTGTATCAACTAAGACCAAGTCAGGATTTTGGTTGTAGAAACGATAATGGTCAAATCCACCGTCATCAGTATAAATTACTGAGAGACGTGAACAAGGTGCATCATTTGAAGCCAATGTTGGCATAATTACAACGGGTAGATGGAGATTGTCGGCAATCGCTTTGGCAGTATCAACTGTTTTACCACCACCAAGACCATAAACGACGGTTACATTATTTTCTTTACCAATTTCTGTGACCCGGTTTACTTCGTTAGTGGATGATTCACCATTAAATTGAACACGGGTAACATCATAACCACTTTCTTGAAGATACTGTTCAAAACGCTTACCTACAATTTTATAGACGGTTTCGCCAGCCAATAATAACGGTTTTGTGCCAAAGTTTTTAAGATACTTATCACTTTCAAAAAGGACACCTTTTCCTTGAATGTAAGACGATGGTGAGCCAAATTCTTCAACCATAAAAATCCCTCCATTATTCTTTGTGTATAAGTTAACAATATCACTTTTATTAATGGAGGGAAAGTTTAGCTGATTGAAATTAGCTTAAACTTAAAAAATAGAGTCTAGGCAGAACACAGTGCTCTGCTAGGCTCTACTATACTATTTTGTACCCTTACTACTTATTATTAGCATCTGGGTTAGTGATCTTAATGCGGTTGGAATCAGTGGAAGAGTGGTTTTGCTCAGGGGCGTCAGTGCTGTAGTCATCTACAGTTGAACGGTCACCGTTTTCTGAGTAAATACTTGTTGATTTAATTCCCTTCTTCTTTTCGATTCGCTGTGCTCGTTTTAGACCATTTGAATAATTGTAATCAGCTGGGTTAACGTTTTTAAACCCTTTTGGATGGTAGAATCGCAAGAGATTCTTTTCGTTTAACGAATCAGAAAGAGTTAATTCCTCATTTACAAAATCTTGATCCTTCTTTAACTTCTCTTGCTGCTTCTTGGTAAGTTTAGCTTCTTTACCGGTCTTATTATTGTAAATTGTTCCGCCCACACTCGTATAAGTTGGTGTAACAAAATCCCGATTACGGAAGGCAACCACTTGATTATGCTTGCTGGAGAAGAGATCGGTTCCAAATTGAATATAGCGTTTACTGCTAATTCCTAATAAGTGAAGGAGGGTTGGAAGAACATCAACTTCTCCGCCATAGGTATGATAAACTTTTCCGTGACCCGTACCAGGGATGACAAACATTAGTGGTACACGTTGAAGCTGAGCATTATCAAAGTCAGTCCAATCGTCTGCACTTTTTCCAAGAACACTTGCTAAGGAAGTATTCTCGCTGTTTGAAATCCCATAATGATCACCATAAATCATAATAATTGATTTCTTATCAAGACCAGTCTTTTGGAGATAATTAAAGAATTCTTGAATTGATTGATCAAGATAATGAGCTGTTACAAAGTAATTATCGACGTTACTATCCCCGGTATTAGTTGTTTGGAAGTTTGGATCTTTATCTTCATCATCAAGCGTGTAAGGGAAGTGGTTAGTAACAGTGATATATTTAGCGTAGAATGGCTGCTGTAAACTTTGGAGATACTTGATCGAGTTTTTGAATAATAACTTATCTTTAAGTCCATATCCGGTAGCCTTGTCGCCAGAAGTATCGTAATAACTAGCATCAAAGAAGTACTGATAACCTAAATTCTTGTATACATTATTGCGGTTCCAGAAACTAGCGACATTTCCGTGGAAGACTGCGCTCGTGTAACCGGCACGTTGATTAAGAATAGCTGGAGCGCCTTGGAAGGTATTGTCACTCCCTAACGTGGCAAATAAAGATCCTTGTGGCAAGCCAAATGTACTAGTCTCTAAGAGGTTTTCTGCATCACTAGTTTTACCTTGACCGACTTGATGGAAGAAATTATCAAACGAGTAGGTATCCTTGCCGTTATAAAGCGAGTTAAGGAATGGGGTAACTTCTTGACCGTTGATCTTCTTGTTAATCAAAAATTGTTGGAAACTTTCAAGGTGGATGATAATCACGTTACGGCCCTTGGCAATTCCATACATTTGTGGATTAGCCGGGGCATAGTGTTTATCAGTGAATTTTTTAACTTTTAGTAGTTCAGGTTTAGTAGCACTTTGCCGCATATTATTGATATGTTGCGATTTTACTAAATCATAACCAGTAAAAGTATCAATACCAAGATATTTTACAATGTAAGAACGATCAAATGTCCGGCCCAGTAATTGAGGACGACTCATTTCCGCAAAAGACAAATTAACCCCAAATAAGACAAGGCCAACGGAGCTAAATGCGAATGCTAACCGTGTTCCAATTGCTCGTGGATCAAATTTGATAACTTTACAGAGCATTAAAATAAGAATTACAACGATATCTAACCAGTAAAAGACATCATGAAAGTTAGTGAGGGCAAGTGAACTACCACTTAAGCCTTGATTAACTTTTGAATAACCAGTCATCGTAGCAATTGTCATAAAATCGGTAAATTCACGATAATAGATGACATTTAAATAGAGTAACAATGTGTTCGCAATGTCTAAACCCATAATAACCGGGTAGAAGAATCGCGAACGCTTAAAGTAGAATGCTAAACTGTAAATAAAAAAGGTGGTCGCTAACGGGTTAAAAATTAAAATAAGGTATTGAAAAATTCCCGTAACGCCAAGCTTAAAGTCAGTAAAGTAAGCAAACAGGGTCTTTAACCAAAAAAGGATAACTAGGAGGGTGAAAAAACCAATCCTAGTATCCACAAATTTGCTTAATTTTTTCATTAGGAATGTTCCTCGCAATCAATATGGTTTGTTCTATATTATCGAAGTGCAATTTCGACAAATCAAGAATTATTTTATCATAGATTACTATAAAACATTCTTTTTATGGAAATCGTTGAAGAAACTTAATTCTTTGCTGGGACCAAGGCAGGAACAGAAAGCCAGTCGTAACTAAATAATTTTTTAAGCTTTTTATTTACTGGAATCCATATCCCTGCTTTCAAAATATCAACTAATGATGCGCGTAAAGTTTTATCTTCCCGATATTGTTTAGTTAATGGAATCTTGAGCAGGTGGCCTTCTTCAGTAATTACGGTAATATTTTTCGGAGTAACATTAATAATCTTAGCAGCAACAATATTTGGTTGACTCGTGTCTCTAAGCTTCATAATAATTCCTTCCTCCTATATTTTTTAGTCTACGTGGAGAATATGAAGAATATGTGTTTAAAGCTCAAAGTTAATTCTTAAATAGTTTTAAGGACTTGTAAGCGGTACAATAAAATTATGGAGGGATTGTTATGACTAAATTGAATATTTATCTTGTTCGCCATGGACAGACTTTCTTTAATATTTACAATAAATTGCAAGGTTGGAGTAATTCTCCACTAACGATGAAGGGGAAAGAAGATGCAAAGGTAGCTGGGGAGAAGTTGCAGAATATTCACTTTGATGGTGCCTTTTGTAGTGACCTTTCCCGAGCCATGGAAACAGCACAAGTGATTTTAAATCTTAATAACGCTAATTCTGTAGCTCACTCAGTCACCGCTCCTTATTTTCGGGAAGAGTTTTATGGATCATATGAAGGAACGAATATGGATCTTGCTTGGTACAATGCGGGTGCCCCTCATGGCTTTAAGAACTTCCGTGAAATTGTAACCGCATATTCCATCGGCCAAGCCAAAGACTGGTTAAAGGATGCTGATCCATTTCATGATGCCGAAAACAATGAAGAGTACTGGCAACGAATGGACAAAGGGATTGAATTAATTCGTAACGCTGATTTACCTGACGATGCCAATGTTTTATGGGTAAGTCATGGAAATACTGTTTTAAGCTTAGTAGAACGTTTTGGTCATGGAAAGTATGATGTAACTGAGCGCCCGGCAAATGGAAGTCTGACGCGCGCAACGTTGACTGATAATGATATGGAAATTGTTGAATATAATAAGTAGCCTAAGTAATAAAGGTGAAGATACTAAAAGGGAGCGAGACAGAAGTCACTTGTGACTTCGTTTTTCGACGCGAAGCTAGCCTCTGGGAGCCCCCGCAAGCAACAATAGGCCTCTAACGTTCGGTTTTGCCGGACGTTAGAGGCCATTGTTGTACTGCGTATTTGCTTTTTATGAAAGTAACTTAACTTATGTCACAGTCCTTTTTAAACAATAAATATGCATTTGTTGAATTAATCTGACTTATTATGAAGTTTATTGAAAACGCTTGCTAAAATTAATAAAGAGGGAGAAAGAAGACTTAAGGAGTGAGGATGATGGGAGAAGCAACAGCAGGGAAAAAGCATCGATTTAAATTAAAAATGCCAGGTGCATTTACGATTTTATTCTTTCTAACGGTGATTGCAGTAATGCTTACTTGGGTTGTTCCAGCGGGAAGCTATTCTAAGCTAGCATATGTTAATGATCATCTCCAAGTAACACAACCAACTGGAGAAAAAATTAGTTATCCGGCAACACAGGCAACCTTAGATAAATTGCACATTCAGATTGATGTCGACCAGTTTAAATCTGGTGCAATCAATAAGCCAATTTCAGTGCCAGGAACTTATAAGCGACTTGCACAGCATCCGGCTTCGGTCAGTGATATTTTCTCTAGCATGGTCGACGGCACAATTGAATCAGTCGATATTATGATTTTTATCTTAGTCCTAGGTGGTTTGATTGGTGTTGTTAAAGCAAGTGGAGCCTTTGAATCTGGGCTAGCGGCATTATCTACCAAGACTAAGGGGAAAGAATTTATTTTAGTGTTTCTCGTGACAGTTTTATTAGCGCTTGGTGGAACCCTATGTGGGATTGAGGAAGAAGCAGTTGCCTTTTATCCAATCTTAGCCCCGGTTTTTATTGCGATGGGTTATGATTCAATTGTTTGTGTTGGGGCTATTTTCTTAGCAAGTTCGCTTGGAACAACATTTTCAGTAATCAATCCGTTTTCAGTTGTAATTGCGTCAAATGCTGCTGGGACAACTTTTACGCAAGGAATGGCAGGACGAATTTTTGGTTTGGTTATTGCAGTTACTTGTTTATTATTTTACTTGCATTGGTATGCACGCAAAGTACAACAGAATCCACAGTTTTCCTATTCCTATGATGACCGGGACAAATTTGATCAAATGTGGGGAATGACTACTAGCGAAGAAAAAGATCAGCGGTTTACTTTAAAAAAGAAAATTATTTTAATTTTATTTGCTTGTGCTTTCCCAATTATGATTTGGGGAGTAATGGCCAAAGGATGGGCCTTTCCTAATATGGCATCAGCTTTCTTAACAATTGCTATTATTATTATGTTTTTAACTTGTTTCGGGCGGCAAGACGGTTTAGGCGAATATAAGACTACAACAGCTTTTTCTGATGGAGCAGCTAGCTTAGTCGGTGTGTCATTAATTATTGGTTTGGCACGGGGAATTAATAAAGTGCTTAATGATGGCTATATTTCTGATACAATTCTCTATGCTTCTTCAAAAATGGTTGCGCATATGAACGGATCATTTTTCATTATTGTGATGATGTTGGTATTCTTTGTCTTAGGCTTTATCGTTCCATCATCATCTGGTTTAGCAGTGCTAGCAATGCCAATTTTAGCTCCACTAGCTGATACGGTTCATATTCCACGATATACGGTTGTTACTGCATATCAATTTGGGCAATATGCAATGTTATTCTTAGCACCGACTGGATTAGTAATGGCAACTTTGCAAATGCTTGATATGCGATATTCCCATTGGCTGCGTTTCGTGTGGCCGGTAGTTGTCTTTGTTTTAATCTTTGGTGGTGGATTATTGGTAACGGAAGTGTTGATAGCAGGATAATAAAAAGGAGCTGTGACATAAGTTAGGTCACTTCCACAAAATACGAACAGCGCAGTACAACAATGGCCTTCATCGTCCGGCAAAGTCGAACGCTGAAGGCCTATTGTTGCTTGCGGGGGCTCGAAAACGAAGTCACGAGTGACTTCTGTCTCGCTCCCTTTTTAAGCTTCTTTTATTTGATTTTCATTTGTAGTATTGCGTTGCTTTCCTTTTTGCCACTTCAAACCAATCCCCGTAACTCCACTTAAAATTGAGAAGACTGGTGAAAACAGACTAAAGAAAGCGAATGGTAGGAAGTGAAGGACTGGTACACCAAGGGTTGAGGCAGCGAATGATCCGGCAACTCCCCATGGGATTAAGTAGTTGATAACGCTTCCGCCATCTTCAAGGACACGACTAAGGGCTAATGGTGAAAGACCCATTTTATCAAATGCACCCTTAAATGCCTTACCTGGAAGAATAACGGAAAGGTATTGCTCCCCAACAAAAAGATTGATTCCAATACCCGAAAGAATTGTAACAGTAATAAGGCTGCCAGGCTTATGAAGGTGGTCAACAAGCGGCTTCATTGCTGACTGAACAATGTTAAACTTCATCAAAATTCCCCCAAGCGAAAGGGTAACAATGATCAGGGAAACTGTTCCCATCATACTGCTAATCCCACCACGGGTAAGCAGCGTATTAACAGTTGCATCGCTAGTGTGAGCAACGAAGCCATCACTAATTAATTTGGCGAGGGATTGAAGAGAGGTTCTTGGTTTTTGGAAGAAAATCATGACTATTGTAACGATGATATTGATAAATAAAGTTGGAATAGCCGGAATATGACGCCATGCACAGATAAACATTAAGGCGATTGGTAATAGAGCCCACCATGAAATCGTAAATTGTTGATTAAGGATAGCCATTGTGTGGGCGATCTTACCAGCGCTCATATGGGAACCGGAATTACCAAAGAACCAGAATAGAATTAGCGACACGATAAAAGAAGGAATCGTTGACCACATCATATTCTTGATATGGGCGAAAAGGTCACTACCTGCGATTGCAGAGGCAAGATTAGTTGAATCAGAGAGTGGCGACATTTTATCACCAAAAACGGCTCCCGAAATGATCGCACCCGCTACTAGTGCAGGATTAGCATTAAGCGCAACTCCCATTCCAAATAAGGCAATTCCGATTGTCGAAATAGTTGTAAAACCACTACCAATGGATAGACCGACTAAAGAACAGACAATGAATGTTGATGGAACAAAAAATTGACTGCTAATCAGTTTGAAGCCGACAATCATAATTGTAGGGATGACCCCAGCTTGAATCCAAACGGCGATTAATGCGCCAATAAGGATAAAGATAAAGATGGGGATGATTGCGGTACCGATTCCTTCTTGGATACCCTTATGAATCTCGTCCCAACTAGCACCACGAAGCTTAACCCAAAGAATAAGTAAAGCAATGACAAATAGGACGGGGATCTGTGGTGACAAGCCAAACTTAATCACGGCAGTCCCTAAAATTATTAACATGATAAGTAAGAGGGCTGTGGCCTCTTTGAAACGAATACTCTTCATCGTTGTTCCTCCTTAGACAAAGAAATAAAAAAGTCCCGTTGACAAAAGTATCAACGGGACGATTATTTTAATCGCGGTACCACCCACCTACGCATCTTGATTTTATGCGCACTCATATCAGGTGGTAACGGCACTGAATATGGCCGGACAATTCAGATCACGTGATAATTCGAAACACTTCGCCTGACCGGTTCGCACCTAACCACCGGCTCTCTTACGCCCAACGAAGGTTCTACTGAAACGATAATTGTTGAAATTATAATATCGTGCTGAGATTTGAATGTCAACAACTAAATTAAAAAAGAATGAGAATTAATTATGATTAGCCCACCGGTGATTAAATAACAGATTAAGAAGAACGGCTGAAAGACTAGTGACGACAATCCCGTTACCCAGAATGATTTGAAATTCTGTTGGCATATGTTGGAATAGTTGAGGATACATGGTAATCCCTAATCCTAATCCGATGGAAACAGATGCAGTAAGAAGGTTAGCGTTATTAGAGAAGTCAACTTTATGCAGAATTTGAACTCCTTGAACACCGACCATCCCAAACATCACAATCATCGCACCACCAAGAACCGGTTCTGGAATGACAGTTGCGAGGGCGCCGACTTTAGGCAAAAGACCAAGCAATAAGAGTAAAAAGGCGGCATAGTAAACGGGTTGGCGACTTTTCACTCCGGACATTTTAAGAACACCCACATTTTCAGAGAAGGTAGAATAAGGGAAGGTATTAAAAAGTCCGCCTAAAATTGCAGCAATCCCTTCAGCGCGGTATCCACGTTCTAAGTCGTTGGTTGTTAATTGCCGGCCAGTAATGTCGCTAAGGGCAAAGAAAACACCGGTTGACTCAATCATTGTCGTGAGCGAAACAAGAATCATTGTGATCATGGCACTCATATCAAAACGTGGCACGCCAAAGAAGAATAATTGCGGAGCGTGGAACCAAGCAGCTTCACTAACCGGTTTAAGAGAGACAAAGCCTAATGCGCCTGCAATGAAAGAAGAGATTAAAATTCCTAATAAAATGGCGATTGACTTCATAAAGCCACGAGCAAAGGCATTGAATAACAGAATGGTAGCAATTGTTAGAAAGCCGATAATGAGGTTAGCGGGATCACCAAATGAAGCAGCAGTTGGCGTACCTCCTCCTAGGTCTTGGAAACCTACTGGAACAAGGGTAAATCCAATAATAGTTATTAAAGATCCAGTAACGACCGGTGGAAAAAACTTTTTTAAGCGGGCAAAAAAGCCAGCAATTAGAAAAACAAAGATCCCGGCTGCAATAACGGCCCCATACATATAAGTGATTCCTAGCTTTCCACCAATTATTTCGAGGGGAGTAACAGCTTGAACTGCGCAACCGAGGACAACGGGCAAGCCGATTCCAGTTAATGGTGTTCGCTTTAATTGTAAGAGGGTTGCGACACCACACATGAAAATGTCGATCGAGACTAGGTAAGTCATTTGAAGCGTGGAGAAATGTAAGTAATGTCCAATTAATAACGGAACAAGAACATCCCCAGAATACATTGCAAGTAAATGCTGGAAACCGAGGACAAAATTTTGCCATTGACGAGTGAAATCGATTTTAGTGTGACGACTAGGTGCTTGAATAGATGAAACAGGTTCTTTCAAAATATACCTCCCCAAAAATTAACACGCCTAAATAAAAATAAGAGACTGAAAAATTCAGCCTCTCTACCGATTTTTTAAAGCTTTAAGTTAAAAACAGACAGTGCCAGTTTTTAAGAAGTGCTTATAGTCTAAAGTTTACGGCTTTAGGTAGAGACTAACCGACCATATTTCGGTATTATATAGGCTATTTATTCGATGTAGTTATGCTAGCACTAATGCCGAACATTTTCAATAGTTTGTTCGTTATTAAAGATATTTCAGATCGATTTATGTGCTTAACGTTCAGCTTTTTCTTATAATCCAGTTGGTTTCAGATAGTGGTATTATTAAAAGGTACATTAACTACTGTGGAAGGAAGCGTATATCATGAAAAAGCTAAGGAGTAGTTGTACGGCAATGCTTGTTGGAAAGAATGCTACGATTGATGGTTCAACAATTATTGCACGCGATGAGGATGCAGAAGATGGAGTCAATCCTAAGACATTTAAAGTATTCCCAGCCAAGGATTATACCGGTGAACATTATGTTTCAAAATATAATGGGTTAACTGTTGAGATGAAGGGAAAGGGATGCCGTTATACTGCAACTCCCAATGGCATGCCTGATGAAGGACGCTGGGATGAACAAGGCATTAATGAATATAATGTTGCGATGAGCGCGACAGAAACCGAGATGACAAATGCCAGGGTGCTTGGTCATGATCCGTTAGTAGAAAACGGGATTAATGAAGATTCAATGGTTTATCTTGTCCTACCATTTATTAAGTCTGCCCGCGAAGGTGTTCAACGGCTTGGATCATTAATTGAAAAGTACGGTACTGGTGAAAGCAATGGAATTGCCTTTAGCGATAAGGATGAAGTTTGGTATTTTGAGACCGGTGGTGGCCATCAATGGGTTGCCCAGCGGATTCCTGATGATGCTTATGCAATTGCACCAAATATTATGTGCATTGAAGAAGTCGACTTTAATGATCACGATAGCTTTATGTATGCGCCGCAAATTAAAGATTTTGTAGAAAAATATCATTTAAATCCTAATCCACAAACGTTTAATTTCCGGAATATTTTTGGCACACAAGATGAGGCGGATGCCTACTACAACACACCTCGTTCTTGGTATGGTCAAAAGCTCTTTACCCCATCCTTAAAACAGGAGCCTACTAGCCAAAAAATTCCATTTATTCAACATGCAGAAAAGAAAATTGCCGTTGAGGATGTAGAGTACTTCCTCTCATCGCATTATAATGGCACCCCTTATGATCCAATGGGAACTTATGCGTCTGGAACACCGGAGGAACAGCGAAAATTCCGTTCAATTGCTCTTGATCGTAATCAAAGCTCATGTATTTTACAAATTCGGAATGATGTACCAGCGCAATATGCTGCTATTCAATGGATTAATTTTGGCTTTTATTGCTATAGCCCTTATGTTCCGTTCTTTACAAATATTAGTGATACTCCGGCAAAATATAAGTATGCTACTGATGATGCTCAGCCGGATAAGAGTGCTTATTGGTTAAATAAATTGTTAGAAGTGATTGTAGAACCACGCTATCATGAATTTATCAATGAAGTAAATGATTTCCGAGAGCGGTGTCAAAGCTATGGCGTAGGACGAGTGGACACAATTACAAAAACAGCTCAGATTCAAAATTCAGCTAATTTAATTAACTATCTAACTGAACAAAATATGAAAACTGCTAATCACATTCTGAACGAAACACATGAATTGATTAACCAGCTTTTGCATGAAGCATTGTTGAATTCTAAGTTCCAATTTGAACGTGGCGATAACTTATAAAAATAGGAAGCTTGAGGCTAAGTCCGAACGATAATCAGCCCGTACCGTGCTAATCACCGTTCTATCCTTAGCCCACCGCCTTGTCGAGAAGGTTAATTTTCACTCACTATTTTATTTCCACCAATGACGATTAATAAGAAAGATGACACATGCCAACATTAAGACAATAGTAATGAAGATTGTAAAAACCCATGAATAGGTCCCGTTCGCGAGGGGTAATTTGACGTTTTCACCGTAAAAACCAGATACAATTGTTGGAATTGAGAGAACAATTGAATAAATGGTGAGGTATTTCATCGTTTGGTTTAGGTCACTATCAAGAACCTTGCTATAAGCATTAGAGACACGGGCAGAAACATCTGAAGTCATCTGTGCCATTTCTAGCCCTTGCTGTGCTTCGACAATTACATCGTCAAGATCATTATATTGTTTAGTAGTAATGTGGTTACCAAAGCGGCGTTTAAATTCTTCAAGTAGGGAAACATTCCCTTTGAGCGAGGTAAGAATATAAACTAGTCCAGTTTCAATTTCCATAAATTGAGTAATGGCTTGGCGACCCGTTCGTCGTTGAAGGTTTCGTTGAATTTCTTGTCGCTGTTGATCTGCACGACGAAGGGGACCAAAATAATCAGTCGAAAGGCGATAAAGAACCGGAAAAACAAGGTTTAATTTGTCGCCATTTTCCTCGTGTTTCTTTAATAATTGCAACTGATTAGCGATGATTCCATTTACAAAGTTAGTTTTTGCATTTGTAAAAGTAATGATATTATTAGCAGTTAGCATGATACCAATTGGTGCGGTCTGTGGAGCCGTTACAGCATGAGTTGGCACATAGACATCGAAAATTAATAATGTAACTCCTGCATCTGGATCAATTTCAACCCGGGCTTTTTCGTAAGGGTCAATTGCATAATCAAGTAATTCTTGAGTAACCTCGTATTTTTCAATTAAATCCAGTCGTTCATGGGGGAGAGGTTCGAATATACTTATCCATTTACTATGATCATTAATTTGTTCTGTTGTTAACATCAGTACCCATCCCCTTAAATTTACTCATACTCTATTCAACGCTATTATTGGATAAAAGTAAACCGGCTTAAAAATATTCTAAATATTTCCTGGGAAATACAGTAAAATAATCTTATCAGAATTTAGGCGAAAGAGAGGTGAGTAAAATGAAGTATCGGTGGCAAATTAATGAAAAATTAACTGATGACCAGGAGACAAAACCATTACGCAAATTGCTGCATGATCAATGGCTGCTTCCTAATCGTCTAATCCACTATTTACGAATTAGGCGGACAGTGCTTGTTAATGGTGAATATCGGTCAATGAATGAACTGGTGGGAAGAAATGATAATATTCAGTTGCTATTTTGTGGTGATGAAATTCGGACCCCTGCCGCAAATGATTATATTCCGTCTTCACAATCACACTTAGAGGTCCTCTATGAGAATCGCGATTTGTTAGTAGTAAATAAACCGCGGGGACAAAAAACTCACCCTAATTACCATGGTGAAACAGGAACGTTAATGAACGATGTTGCAGGCTATTTAGCGCATAGTCAAAATAATGCTTATATGGTTCATCGGATAGATTTACAAACGAGTGGAGCAGTAATTGTTGCTAAGAATCCAATTGTTGTCCCAATCCTTAACCGACTAATTAGTAATGGGCAAATTCACCGACAATACTTGGCGGTAGTGGAGGGTAAGATGGCTCAGAGTGGAAAGTTCGATTGGGCAATTGGGCGTAATCCAGAGAATCCCCATCTTCACCAAGTAAACGGGCAAAACGCACAGCCGGCCTTGACCTATTATGATACACTGGCAAGTAATCGTGAACGTTCCTTGGTGAAACTTCGCTTAGTAACTGGCCGTACCCACCAACTCAGGGTTCATTTGGCGCATAGTGGTCATCCGATTGTTGGCGATCCGCTTTATAATCCCTTATCAACAGAGGGGATGCTGCTTCATGGTGTATCGCAAAAACTCATATTACCCTTCGTAATGAAATCTTTAAATATTAGTGCGCCATTACCGTCGTATTTTGAAAATTATTTGGTAAAATATAACTTAGCTAAAAAGCAAATTTAAATTAAGGGAGGACATTAATTGTCACTTTTAGAGAAGTTGTATGGACCATTTTTTGATCCACATAACTGGGCAACAGTCGTTACATCAGGACAGGATTGGTTAATCATCTTTTCGTTGGTTATGATTGAATGTTTACTGTCAGTTGATAATGCTGTTGTGTTAGCGGCTCAGACACGTGTATTACCAACGTTAAAAGAACAAGAAGAATCACTTTTCTATGGTATTTGGGGTTCTTATGTTTTTCGGTTCTTAATTATTGGAATCGGAGTATATCTCATTAACTTTTGGGAAATCAAAGTTATTGGAGCTGCTTACTTAATTTACCTTGTCTATCGTTACTTTCATAATAAGTTCTTTGGTAAGCGAGCAATGCGAAAGACCCGTGAAGGTAAAACGCGTTTAACTGGACGAAAGCTTTTTTGGACAGTTGTTTTACAGATCGAATTTATGGATATTATTTTCTCCATTGATTCTGTTTTGGCGTCATTAGCTGTCTCTAATAATCCGGTTATTGTTTTAATCGGTGGTCTGATTGGGATTGCATGTATGCGAGGAATTGCTGAGGTTATCATGAAACTAATGCGCAAAGTTCCTGAGTTAGAACCGATGGCATATATCTTAATCTTTGTGATTGCTATTAAGCTCTTTTTAACGATTCCTGCAATTGACATCGAGATTCCATCAGGGATTTTCGGTAGTTTTATCTTGCTTGTTTTTGCGGTAACGATTATTATTCACTTTATACGTAGATCACAGAAAAAGAAGGTAGAATAAAATGGCAATTGATGCAACAGCTGAGACCTTTGATAAGGATGTTCAAGGCTCAATGACGGTTGTTGATTTTTGGGCACCATGGTGTGGTCCATGTAAAATGATGGAACCAGCTATGCAAAATCTAGAAAGGCAATACGGTGATAAAATCAAGTTTGTGCGGATGAATGTTGATGGAAATCAAGAAATTGCACAACGGTATAAAGTAATGAGCGTCCCAAGTCTGGTCCTTTTTAAGGATGGACAGGCGAAAGAAAAGGTAACTGGATATTATCCAGAGGCTAAACTGGCTCATTACTTTGAACGAAAAATAACTGAATAAACTAATAAAAGGCTTCTAACGTTTGAAAAATTTAAACGGGAGAGGCCTTTTTTGTATGTCTAAATCTATTTTATTTAAAACGTGGGCGATAGCAATAGAAGAAAATAAGTGCCAGGATAAAGGTTAAACAATCGGAAATAGCCTGAGCAGCAATGATTCCAGTATAACCAAATAATTTTGCGGAAATACTAATCACTACCCCAAAAATCAACCCCTGACGACAGAATGAGAGCCAAAATGCAGGCGTTGCTTTTCCCATTGATTGGAACATGGTTGTAAAAACAAGAATGATACCAGCAAGAGTAGTCGAAACCGACAGCCAGCGAAGCATCAAGGCACCTTCTTTTACTATTTGGGGATCACTCATGAAAATGCGAATAACCTGGGGAGCGAAAATGAAAAGGATAACTGTGAGAAATAAGGCAATACTAGCAACGACTTGAATATCAAACTTAACAACTTTATTAAACCGTTGCTCATCTTTAGCGCCATATACGTATCCGATCAAGGGTTGCGCGCCAAATGCAAAACCAACCATTACCATATTGATGATCATATTTGCTTTCATCGCAATTCCCATGGCAGCTACACTATCCGCGCCATGAACAATCAAGTAACAATTAGTTAACGCAACCGCAAACGTTGCCATGATGTTAGTAACCGAAGCCGGGATTCCAATAGCGTAGATTTCAAATTGGAGCTTCCAGCCGATTTTCGTTTCATGAATTGAAGTCGTCAACTTTTTACTCTTTGTTCGCAAATAATAAATCATTAAAATATCGCCAATAACAGTACTTGTTACAGTAGCCAACGCTGAACCAGCCGCGCCGAGTCCACATGTAAAAATAAAAATTGGATTTAAAACGATATTAATTCCGGTCCCCACCATACTAGCGATCATCGACTGAATGGCTAGACCTTCTGTTCGCAAAATATTAGTTGGTGAAAGTCCAAAGATAATGAAAACCGCGCCCCAAGCGATCACTAAGTAATATTCTCGTGCATATTGCCAAGTAGCAGGGGAAGCACCCAATAAATGCAAAATTGGTGTTTGAAAGATAATCATTATTGCAGTAACGATGATCCCACAAATAATTGGTGCATAGAAGCAATAACCGCTGACAAAGCGTGCTAATTTATCACGGTGTTCACCAAATAAGCGGGAAATAACTGAGCTACCGCCAAGGCCAAAGATATCCCCAAGAGCAATCATTAACGTAAAAATTGGTGATCCCTGAGAAACACCGGCAACTAAATTGGGATTCCCAGTTTTGGCCACGAAAAAAGTATCAACCATGTTATAAATCAAGGTTACAGCCATGCTTAATACAACAGGTAAGGCCAGCGTAAAATATGCCCGCTTGATTGAAGAATGTTCAAATAGCTCGTCCATTTTAAATCTCCTTTTAACAATCTGCTAACCATTTTACGCTACTCAGAATACAAAGTGAAAGACTGATTGTTTTATTAACTTTTTATGCAAAAGTCCAAAATTATTGGTTTAGATCTTGTAACTGCCTTTGCTAGTCTCTTTGGTTCTGGAAAACGAAAGAGTGAAAAATAATCAATAACAAAAAGAGTGAATAGGGAATATCGTTAATGGTTGTTTCCTGTTCACTCTTTATTTATATAAATTTCGGGGATGTGGTTCGCCCTTTATTTCGTGTTTAACGTGTTTTAGCATGTCATCAATCATTTCAATAACATGAGGATCATCTAAAGCGTAGTAAACGCGGGTCCCTTCTTTATGGCGACTGACTAACTGGTAGCGATACAAAATACCGAGTTGCTTTGAGATGATCGGTTGCGCAAGATGAAGATCATTGACGATCGTTTTAACATCAGCTTCACCGTCATAGTGCCGAAGATAATACAAGATATTTAAACGTGTACTATTACTTAAAACTTTATAGATTTTAGCAGCTTCATCAATAAAGGCTTGTGTGGAAGACAATGGTTGCTGCTCCTCCTTTTAATCGGTTTAGTAATTATTATACCAAACTAAAGAAGGTGGATAAGGTGGGTAATTAATCCACTGTCCCAAAAAACATAACAACCAACACCGATATAAATGACTTTCATTAAGCTTTCGCTATAATGTTGCATTGTTTGCTTGATTAGTGGAATATTACCAATTCCCTTAATGAGAATCACAATCGCAATTGAAAGAACTGCGATAAAAAGAAGTGCTTGAGTAAATTGCTGGAAGGTAAGATTCGTTAAAATTGGTAAGAAAATTGAGAGGTTACAACCAGCGCAAACTGCCAGATAGGTTATTAAGGTGGTAATAATTGGGCCGTGCTTTTCTGCATGAGTTGGGTCTTCATCGTTGTCATGCAGAGCCATATAAATAGGCAGGATCCCCAGTATTCCTAAAATCCATTCAGGGAGAAAAATGGCGAGAGTTTTTCCTAGTAAAAAGCTGATGGTAACTAGAACAAGAAGGGCACCAAGATAGCCAATAATTACATCACGAAGGTTATACCTTTCGAGTAAAAAGATTAAGATGAAAAAGAAATCGAGGTTTACGGCAAGAAATGTGATAAAAATGATCCACCAATTCATAATTAAGTCTCCTATATATCAAATTCGATATACTTAATATATATCGAATTTGATATATAGTCAAACTATCCTTCAAAATAAGTATAAAGTTTCTCAGGGGTAAGAGATTTTCGTTGCTCTGCGTTAAAATCTGCTTTGATTTCACCATCTTTAAGCACGATTAGACGATTTCCATACTCTAAGGCATCTTCAAGGTTATGGGTAATCATTAGGGCAGTTAAATGATCTTTAGTGATCCGTTCATTAGTAGCGTGTAATAAATTTAGACTTGTGTGCGGATCAAGAGCAGCGGTGTGTTCATCCAGCAAAATAATGTCAGGTCGTTTGATTGTTGCCATTAAAAAGCTTAATGCTTGCCGTTGTCCCCCGGAAAGGGCGCCAGTAGCTGTATTCATGCGATTCTCAAGACCGTTATTCATTGTTGCAGCTAGCTTGGTGAAACGGTCCATATTACTTTTGAGCTTCCGGGGAATAAGATGGCGACGTTCACCACGTTTAGTTGCTAATAGCATGTTTTCAGCAACTGTCATTCGTGCAGCCGTCCCTAGTTTCGGATCCTGAAAAACACGGGATAAGAAAGCTGTTCGCTGTTCTTCTGTCGTATTGGTAATATCTTGTCCATTATGCAAAATTTTTCCTTCGTCAGCGTGTAGGTTTCCACCAATGACATTAAAAAGGGTCGATTTACCAGCACCATTTGTTCCAACGATCGTAATGAAGTCTTCCTCGTTGATTTTAAGGTTTAAGCCCTTAAGAATAGTGGTTTCACTAGATGTGCCCTTATTAACGATGGTTTTGACGCCCTGTAATTCCAAAATAGGTTTATTCATGAGGCCGGACTCCTTTCAAAATTGGCTTTTTAAGGTGAATGCGTTCTTCAAGTTGTGGCAACATCATGCAGATTGCAAGGACAACTGAGGAGATAAGGTTGAGGTCGTTTGCTGAGAAACCAAGTTGTAGCACGGCAAGTAAGATGATTCGGTAAATGATACTACCAAGAGTAACGGCAACAAGTCGCTGGTTAAGCGTTAATTCACCAAAGGCTACTTCACCAATAATGATTGAGGCAAGGGCGATAACAATCGTTCCAATCCCCATATTAATATCAGCGTATCCATTATTTTGAGCAATCAACGCACCACAAAGTCCAACGATCCCATTTGATACCATTAGACCGATGATGACCATTGTGTCGGTATGAATCCCAAATGATTTTGCCATCACAGGATTATCACCAGTTGCGATAAAAGCCTGCCCATAGTCAGTTGAAAGGAAGAAAACCAGGATTACGGTAATAATCGCAATCGTAACTATTCCCAAGAAGACACTATCAAAGTATTGGGGAAGACTTCGCATGAATTCGCCGCTAAAGAGAGTCTTTTGACCAAGCAACGAAACATTTGATTTACCCATAATGCGGAGGTTAACGGAGTAGGCGGCGGTCATAGTTAGAATTCCGGCTAATAAACTGGGAATTTTTCCTTTAGTGTAGAGCAATCCAGTGATCAAACCGGCGAGCATTCCAGCACCAATTGCAATTAAAGTTGCCAGAAAGGGATTAATGCCATGGGTGATTGCAGCAACAGCACTGGCAGCACCAAGAGGGAAAGTCCCTTCAACAGTCATATCAGCAAAATCAAGAATTCTAAAAGTCAGGTAAAGACCAAGACCAAGTAAAGCCCATAATAGTCCTTGACCGATTGACGATACGATTAGATTCATTTGTAAACCTCTCCTTTCGTTTCTGCATCCTTTTCAAATTGAGCGGGAATTTGTAAATTAAGTTTTCGAGCCTGTTTAATGTTGAGAACAGGGGTCCCATGCTTCATGTATTTAATTGGGGTATCAGCGGGCTTTGACTTGCCTTTGAGGATTGCGACCGTCATCTTTGCACCTTGGACACCTAGAGCGCGTTGGTTGACACTGTAAGTTGCAACGCCACCTTGCTTAACCATTGTGTCAGTTGCCGGGAAGACTGGTTTGTTAGCGGCATCGGCATTCTTAACTAAGGTTTGCATTGCCCCAGCGATCGTATTATCTGTTGGTACAATTACTGCATCAACCTGACTAAGCATTTGTTCGGAAACCTGGTTTAAATCATTACTGTTGGCAATTGAATAAGCCTTTAAGTTAATATTCATCTTGCGACATTCACGTTTAATTTGGTGGTAACCGGCTACTGCTGAAGCATCACTTGAAGTGTAGATGACTCCCAGTGTTTTCATTCGCGGCATGAATTGCTTGATCAAATTGAGTTGTTCGCGAATTGGTGCTTGGTCAGATACTCCGGTGATATTGCCGCCAGGGTGTTGATTATTTTTAACTAGGCCCGCTGCTTTTGGATCAGTAACAGCGCCAAGTACAATTGGTGTTTTGGTAGTAGAATTAGCTAATGCTTGAGCAGCAGGAGTCGTAATTCCAAAAAGAACAGTTGAGTTATCATCAACGAGTTTTGAAGCCATTGTTTTAAGATTACTTTGGTCACCATTCGCGTTTTGATACTCAATCTTGATATTCTTACCGTTGTGGTAACCTTCCTTTGCTAATTCATCAACATATCCTTTGTAAATTTCATCTAACGCTGGGTGGTGCATTAAGGTTAATACACCAACTTTTGGAATTCGTTGCTTAGTTACGAACCCATTGTTTTCCCTAAAGAATGCGAAACAAAGGAAAGCGATAATAATTGCAATTAAACTATACATTCTTTTCATCTAAAATCTCACCTCACAAAATAATAAAAAACGAGAGCCCACATGACGGACCCTCGCTTTTTGAAAGGCAAAATAAAAGTCCGCATGTGGATCCATGCGGACTGAAATGAACATCAAACTCAGCCGGCACAGATGCAATCTGTTCTTCAGGTCGCATCCATGACGAAACAACCTGAACTACCGGCTTTGCCAACGAGTATTAACGTTGATAGTTTGATATACGTTCATTATACTTACTCCCTACATAATTGATTGTTGTTAAGTATAACCAATGATATTAAAGCTGTCAATATAATTATTAAAATTTGCTAAGAAAAAAGAGTAAGGTAGAAGAAAATCTTCTATCTTACTCAATGATTATACTACTCGTATCTTAGTTCATGCTGATGTAGAAACTAGGAGTGTAGTAGTTGATGTTACCAGTTTGAACGTTTTGACCTGGTGTAGGAGCTTGGATGTAACCACCATTACCAGTAGCGATTGCAACGTGGTAAGGAGCACTATCTGGACCCCAGAAGTAAAGATCACCACTTTGAGCGTTTTGGATATCACTGTGGTGGGCACCAAGGTTAGTTTGTTGGTAAGTAGTCCGGTAGTTTGAACCAAGACCATATGCATATTGAACTAATCCTGAGCAGTCAAATCCGCCTGGTTGGTTACCACCCCAAACGTATGGAGTACCAATTTGTGCTTGAGCAACGGCAACCGCATTAGCAGTAGAACCATTACCTTGGCCAGCAGCAGTTGAAGTTGCTGGGGTAGCAGTTACAGCAGCAGTACTTTGAACAGTAGTGTTGCTTTGTGGAGTAGCAACTGCTTCAGTAGCAGCGTATGTAGTTTGTGTTGGAGCTGCAGTGTTAGTAGTAGCCGCTAAAGTAGTAACGTTGTTGTTAGTATTTGCAGCACTAGTTTGAGCAACGTTAATAGTAGCAGAAGCAGCACTTACTTGGGCTGGAGCTTGGGATGCAACACTAACTTGAGCAGCAGTATTGTTATCAGAAGCAGCAGATACGACTGTTGTTGGTTGTGCTTGGTCGGCTACATTGCTTGCGTTTGTGGTAGAAACAGCTGGCGTAGTTGATGCAGCGGTTGTTTCAGTAGTTTCAACGGCTGCTTGACTAGCAGTAGCATTATCAGTTGCAGTAGGTGCAGCAACTGTTGCGGCAGCAGAAGCAGCACTGATAGCAGAAGATGGGATAACTAATTGTTGACCAACGTAAATTACGTTAGGGTCAGCTAATTGGTTAGCAGTAGAAATTGAATCAACAGTAGTAGCGTATTGTTGAGCAAATCCCCATACTGTATCTCCTGATTGTACTTGAACTTGTGTGTCAGCACTTGCAGTGTTAGCAACAGCTAATGCACCAGCAGCACCTAAGGCAGCAGCAAGGACTTTTGACATTGTTTTTTTCTTAGCGATAATTATTCACTCCTGAATTATTGTTTGTTTTTCTTTTATGCATGCAACTAATTTGTGCACTCTTTTACTATATGATGATATTGTGAAGAAGATATGAAAAATCTCTTAAGGGTGGCGGTTGTTACATAATTGTTAAATTGCTGTAATAATTTGAAGAGAAAATTATTGGAATATGCATGTTCCTTACGCGCTAAATCGCTGTGACTGCGGGGAGTAGGGGAGATAGAAGAAGGGCATCAATTTTCACGTTGAGGAGCCTTTTTTATTAGCCGAAATCAATTTATTCTAGCATTTTCTCTCGACTTATTTGATCTAATCTAAGATATTTAAGTATTACAGGTACTCTTAGTTTACTTTTGATTATTTTTGGCAGCATAAATAATTAAGATCACGCCATTAGTTATCATAAGAAACATATATAGAAAAAATAGTAGATTTGGTAATGTATCCCAATATTTATTGAGAACAATTATACCGATAATAAATAAAGTATTTAACGCTGAACAAAAAGGAACGATTACCCCGTTATTGTTATCTAATTTCATAAGTTACTCCTTTTGCGTATTAATTTATCTAATAGTATCAAACGAGGAAGAAAACTACCATAAATCTTGGTACAGAAAGTAATTTAAGACATAATAACTTATTATAAGTTTATTATTAAGTTTCATAATATTGTCTCTTTTTTGTAAATATGATTACTTATGCATTAACAGAAGGCTAGTAATAATGATAATAATAAATAAAATTAACCAATATTTTTGATGTAAGTGATTTTGAGTTACCTTTTTATCATTAGGATCACTTTTGATTTGATGTATTTCCCAAGTGCCCCACAATATTCCGTAGATAAGGCCACTGAAAATAGCACTACTAATTGTAGAGGATTCTGTAAGTAATGGAATTAGGGCTCCTCTATTAGGCAGCCAATCAATAAGGATTGTTAATCCATACATTACAATTGCAAAGTAAATTTCTAAGACAATTGCTCTTTTAATAAATTTTTGTTTAATCTTGCCCTCCTGTTTGGCTTCAACATCAATTTCTGTTAAATGATGTCGTTTAGTTTCATATAGAATATAGCCTAAAGAAGCGAAAACAGTTAATAGTAGGACGCTTACTACAATATCAAGAGTAAGTTCAGAATTATTAGTACTAAGCATTAAAAGGCTAGCAATAAAACTTAATAATAGATTTATTGATAATAAAAATATGGCAATATTATTACCGATTCGATTGAGTTCATTGCGGCGATATTCATCTAATGGTCCATGAATACCGTAAAACCACTTAATGATTTTGGTGCTGATTGTTTCTTTCATCTGTATGTTCCTCCCAAAATAGTGAATTAAGATCAGTATTTAATGCTTTAGCTAAATTAATACAAAGTTCTAACGAAGGATTATACTTATTATTTTCGATTAAGTTGATAGTTTGACGAGCTACTCCAATTTTTTGAGCTAGCTTTAACTGGGATAATCCTTGATCTTTTCGAAATTGTTTAACACGGTTCAAATATTTGGTCCCTCCTTATGACATATATATATGACATCTATATTAGAGATTTTATCATTACTTAAATTTAGTGTCAATTATATATGACAAAAATAAATAGACATAGAAGTACATTGTTGCTTCCATGTCCAATAAATATGATTAATCCATTAGTAAGGTATATAGAAAATTAAAAGCCGCCTGACATTAAGCCAGACGGTCGATAAAGTTGCTAACTCATGCTATAATGTAGCTGTCTAATGAAATATTATATTCAATAGTTGGGCTGATAAGTTTAGCAAAAGCGCTTCTATTATGGTGTACTGCCATACACCACGAAAGAACGTCCCCAAAAGGAATCAGCTCCAAACAACGTATACTTGTGCATTGGTGGTTGCCAGTGCACTTTTTTATAAGAAATTATCTCTTACTACAACAAGGGAATTGCGTAGACGCGATATTTATGAAGAGAGCCATAAACATGAGCAAAATTGATGAGTACATTGCAAAACGAAGCCAGAAAAGTACTGTTTTTGCTAGAGAATATAAAGAAGAAAACCAGCAATTACAGGTTGCCGTTGAAGTTCATAATCTCCGAGACAAACTCGGTATGAGCCAGCGTGAGTTTGCCAAGATGGTTGGAAAGCCGCAATCAACTATTGCCAGAATTGAAAGTGGAAAAATGAATGTGTCTATTAATGTCTTAAGTGAAATTGCTGATGCAACTAATCAAAAATTGACAGTCCGTTTTGAACCTGTAACAGCTTAAGGAGATTCTTTATATTATGAATAATAATTTCCTCTTAAATTAAGGGGGATTACTTTATTTTAAATGAAAATAACCCCTGTACTCCGATTATAGAATACAAGGACTTGGTATATCAATATTCTTTAGGGGTTATTTATTACAAATAACTCCTAAATTAATTTAGCAACACGTTTTTTTATTTCATCTCGTACCTGTCGAAACACAATCATTTTTTGTTCATGTGTGCCCTTTGCTTGTGCCGGGTCAGGCAATGGCCAGTGAATACTTTTAGCTTGTGGTGGTATTACTGGACACCGATATCTGGCATCACCGCATAACGTGATAATTAAATCAACCGAATTGAAATAATCTAGGTCAATCAGTTTAGATTTTATTGATTAACTGAAACTTGAAAGTACTCAAAAGGACCGGAGCCGCTATCA